>ENA-OZGF01000750-OZGF01000750.1-human-gut-metagenome-genome-assembly--contig:-NODE-750-length-11750-cov-6.601454_pt1 | contig 11750 bp, 8 predicted proteins | sample MGYA00245116_ERZ653657 | MGnify/ENA primary metagenome ERZ653657 (study PRJEB26926, sample SAMN06165034) | human gut metagenome | biome: ENVO:00009003; feature: ENVO:2100002; material: ENVO:00002003...
GATTTCTGCCTGTCTCGTGGGCTCGGAGATGTGTATAAGAGACAGATCGAGCACCACGTCAGCGAGGGTGCAGCCCGTGCAGCTACCGTCTTCCAGCGCCTGCTCAATGCCGGCAAGCGTTTGCTGCGAGTCATCGAGCACAACGAGGACGGTGCCAACAAGGACCTCGCCAAGTTCGCCGACCAGATCAACGCTCTCTGTGACAAGTGGGACAGATGAGGCAAACATCCCGGCGGCATAGCTGCTCCGAAAACATCGTTCTGAAATAAAATGATGTAAAACCGACCCGAGTTCGTGTATCCTCACACGGCTCGGGTCGGTTCTTTTTTTGTGTCCAAAAGAGGAAAACACAGTTTTCTGTGCGCTTTTGCACAAGTTTCCGACTATTTCATGAGAATCGTTGACTTTGAATGTGCAAAATGCTACCATATGGCACAAGAAAAGACAAATACTACGAAATAAAGTTGTTTCATGGGCGCAGAGGCCGGCATCTGTGCTGGAAACGGCTCGAAGTTTTTGTCTGCGTGCGGATGGTATCGGCAGAAGCCTCCGCACAGGAAATGACTGCCGAAAAAGGAGGTCTCAATGATAGAATACAAGCTTTCTCTTGCGTCGTCCGGCGCGGTAAAAGCACCGGGTTATGAGGATATGCTGCGGTTTGGCTACAACAAGAACTGCGGCGTCTATCGGCTGAGGGTGACTGCCGCCGACGAGTGGAAGGGGATGAAGCTCCGGGTGTTCTGGCATACGCCGGAGGGTGACCCGCCTACATCGCTGGTAGAGAACGGTGTGGTGGAGGTGCCTGCCTTCGTCACGGCTGTGTCCGGCGAGGGCCGCATCACCTTCGAAGGCTCCGACGGCACCCGGACCATCACCAGCGCCGATATGCGTTACCGCGTGGCGGCAAATTCCGGCACCGAAGACGGTACTATGCCGCCGCTGGGTACGCCTGCGTGGCAGCAGCTGGTGGGCCGGGTGGAAGAAGTCGGTGCAGACGCCCGGAAAAGTGCCGAACAGGCCCGGAAGTCGATGAAACAGGCCGAAAGCGAAAAAAGCGCAGCGGCCGGTAGTGCTGCAGCGGCGGCGAAAAAACTGAAAGAGCTTCAGGATGGCATCGCTGCGGGAGATTTCAAGGGCGAAAAGGGTGATACAGGCGCGAGAGGTCCGCAGGGAAATACCGGACCTCAGGGGCCTAAAGGCGAAAAAGGCGACATCGGCTCGACAGGCCCCACTGGTGCAACAGGTCCACAAGGTCCAAAGGGCGAGACTGGCCCGCAGGGTCCGAAGGGCGACAAAGGCGACACCGGTCCACAGGGTCCTGTAGGCGCGACCGGCCCTCAGGGACCGAAAGGCGAGACAGGCCCGGCGGGCAAAGAAACGAAGGTGGACACCACCCTCAAAGTCTCCGGCGCAGCTGCCGACGCCAAAGCCACCGGCGACGCGCTGGCGGGTAAAGCTGCCGCCAGCCATACCCACAACTACGCTGGTTCGTCCAGCGCGGGCGGTGCGGCAAACTCAGCCAACAAACTGAACAAGAACGCGGGTTCTGCTACGCAGGGCGTATACTTCAAGGATGGTGTGCCGGTCGCTATGACCTGCACGCTGGGCAAGAGTGTGCCTGCGGATGCAAAGTTCACGGACACCAACACCTGGCGCGGCGTGCAGGACAACCTGACCAGCACGGCCACCGACCAGAGTCTGAGCGCAAATCAGGGCAAGGTGCTGAAAGGCCTCGTGGGGCATATATACCTCGCCGCGCACCTCCAGAAACTCCGGTGCGTCTTTAAGGGTCTTGGGGATGCTGCGGATGGCACGCACGTTTGCGGTAACATCCTCGCCCACCACGCCGTCACCGCGGGTGGAGGCGCGGACAAGCTGTCCATTCTCATACTCCAAGCTGCAGGAAAGGCCATCGATCTTGATCTCCACGACATACTCCGGCTCTACTCCGGCCTCGCGTACGCGGCGGTCAAAGTCCCGCAGCTCGTCAAAGGAAAACGCATCCAGCAGACTTTCCATCTTGACGGCATGGGTCACCTTGGGCAGCTTGCTGCTGGCGGTGCCGCCCACCTTCTGGGTGGGCGATGCTGCTGTGATCAGCTGGGGAAACTGTGCTTCCAGCTCCTTTAATTCCCGCGTCAGGGCATCGTATTCAAAATCCTCCAGTTCCGGCGCATCCTGATCGTAGTAAAGCCGGTTGTTTTTCTCAATAATTGCGCGCAGTTCTTTCACACGCTTTTTTGCCTGTTCCAGTTCCAAATATTCCACTCTCCCGCGATATCATTTTGCCGCCCGCCGTGCTGCTTTCCCGGCAGAAACAGTGCTGTACACCGGACACAGCAGCCGAGCGGTAGTCGTTTGCATTTGTATCTTCCTTAGTATACCACATCCATGGATGGTCTGCAAAGCGCTAAATACAAATCGTATTTTTAAAGTGCTCTCGTACGTTGAAATCGATATCAGTACACATCAAATGTTGATTTTTAATCACTAGCGCAAGATACTAAACGTATACTCATTATATTTTATAACGTTGATTCGTTCTGTTTTTCAATTTCCTTTGCCGGCTTAATCAGTAATTCTTTGCGTTGTGTTTTCTACGCAGTACGAACAAAAAAGCCCCTCCCCGGTGCGGCAGCTTGTGCCATCCGGGAAAGGGGTACAGTTAAGTTTGCAGCTCAGGTGACCGGGATCAGCAACCGCTGTGCCTGCGGCAGACAGGCAAGTTCCTCCTCCAGCTGATTCGCCGCAAGAATCTGCGCCGGGGCTACATGGAACCGCCGGGCCACTGCAAACACCTCCTCTCCGGCCTGTGCGTAGTAGATACGCAGAGCAATCTCGGGGTCGGTATCGGGCAGCGGGTCGCCAAGGGTGATGCTGCCGATGACCGGGCTGGTGGTGCAGCCTAAAATCGTGCCCTCTGCCCGCACTGTGATAGTAGCCTCCAGCGTACCGCCCGCACAGGTACATTGCACGTTCTCAGTGCTCAACCAGCATTCCGACACAAGCACTGTTCCCTCCGGCGACGTGATGGGCAGCGGGACAGCGACCTCCAAGGTTTTTTCGTAGCTTTCCAGCTCGCCGAGGGTGTTCTCTGCAAGGGCAGTTACCACTGCTTTGGCGGCAAGCACCCAGCCCTCCCCTTTTTGGACGGTCTGTTGGGGGCCGTAGTGCACAAAACAGGCCCGCAGCTGCGCCCCTGCATCCGGAAGAGGTCCGGAGCCTGTGGCGGTGGCGGTATCGTTCAGGGTGCAGAGCAACTGCTCTGTGACGAGTGGCTGCGGTGTGAGTTCCGTTTCAAACCGGGTGGAAAAAGCATCCACTGCCACTTGCAGCTGATAGCTGCGCCATGCCCGCAGGTGCAGCATGACATTCGCCGTCAGCTGGGCGGCGGCGCTTTCCGCCTGCGACAGGGTAAAGCCCACCGGCTCTGCCACACACAGGCAGTGGCAGTCCTCGGTGATGCCCTCTAAATCTATTACCTGCTGGAAGGGCAGTGCCGCCGCCTGACTTTGCAGGGCAGTGTCCCCTTCTGCCCGCCATGCACACTGCACCCGCAGTTCCCCCTTGACAACAGCTTTACCGGCAAGCAGCTTTACCTCTGCCACACAGGCGTTGCCGGTAATATCCAGTACAGCCGCGGGGGGCTTTGCAAAGACAAGCTCTCCCTCTAAGGTAACAAGCTTATCCAGCACAGCTACACTGCGCACGCCTTGCAATGTACGCAGCTGCTGCTCGATGCCGCCATCTGCCAGTGCGGTGATCACCTCGGTCTTGCACTGGGTGTGCACCGTGACCACCAGCCCATAGGCACCCCGCACCTCGATGCGGCGCGGGTCTGCTGCGCGGGTGTTGAGGTACTCCGTCTGCCCTTCCACCACGGCTGTCCATGCCGTAAAGGTAAGCTCCGGCAGTTCCAGCTGCCGGGTGAAGGGCAGCTTTTGCTCGGTCTGGCACAGGTCTTTTTCTGCTTCGCTCTGGTAAAACACCGTGCAGCGCAGATAGCCCTCTAAGGTAAGTCTGCCCGGCTGCAGCTGCCGCTGCAGCACCACCGGGCGGACAAAGCACTTGACCAGCTTACCCACCGGCGGCAGGTCATCCGAGATACGGATATCGGTCTCCAGCGGAAGTTCTGCTTTTACGGTACAGCCTGCCCCGCCTTGCGGCAGCGTGTCCCGGAATATCTTCAGTTCCATGTGCAGTGTGCTCCTTTCCCTGTCCGTTTCCGTAAGAGTGTATGCGGCAGCAGGCGACGGTATGCCGGCAGTAAAAGGCCGGTGTGCAGCAGCTTTGCCACACACCGGCCTTTTTTGGATTCAGTTCTCTTTGCGGATGCCGAACAGCTTGCGCAGAATGCCGCACAGCGCTTTCGGGCTGCGAATGACCACTACCTGCATCTCCACCCCGCCTTTCGCTCATGTTTACCCCATTATAGCGTCTGACGGGCAAAAATGTTCCGGGAAGAGGTTTAATCTGCGATGGTCTCCACCACCACAAGCGCGCCCTGCCGTGTGCTGATGGTGATGCAGTCCGATCCTTCGGCATATTCGTTGCTCACGCCCAGCGGATAGCCTGCTGTGAGCACGGCATCCTCTAACTCATAGAAGGAGCCTTTTTCATACACGCCCTCGGCGCGTCCCTCCATGGGGAAGGCGGAGAAGTAGAAGAACTCCTCCTTGGGATAGCGGCGGCTCTCGCCCGGCAGCACAAAGGTGATGCGGGAGCGCTCGTCCTGCAAGGCAGCGCGGATGCCGCGCTGCTCCAGCCCAAGGCCGGTGCACAGGTTTGCAAGGGTGTGCTCCACCCGCTTGCCGCCCAGTGCGCCCAGCAAAAGCACCTCGTCAAAGCCCTTTTGCGCCGCGAGCTTTGCGGCATACTCGGTATCGGTGTCGTCCTTGACGTGGGGTAAAACGACGATATCGTCCGCATTCTGCTGCGGACAGGGAGCGGAATCAAAATCGCCTACAATGATATCCGGCTTGCAGCCCAGCCGTTCGCAGTTGCGGTAGCCCGCATCGCAGGCAATGATAAAATCATCGCTGCGCAGCAAGCGCTTAAATTCCGGCTGCACCGGGCAGGCGGAAAGGATCACACAACGGGACATCTCATTCTTCCTTCCGTATTACACTTTCGGGCGCTGCCAGTCCTTGACATCCTTTACCTCGTCGTACATGGCGCAGTAGCTGTCGTACCGGGTCTGGGAAAGTTTGCCCTCTGCCAGCGCAGCCCGCACAGCACAGCCTTTTTCGCTGCGGTGGGAGCAGCCGGTAAACTGGCACTGCCCCAGATAAGGCCCGAACTCCGGGAAGGCGTGCTCCAGATTCTCCTTGGGGATGAACCCGGCACGATTCGCCTCCAGGCTGGCAAAGCCCGGCGTGTCGGCAATGCGTCCGCCGTAGGCTTCAAAGATGGTCACCTCACGGGTTGTGTGGCGGCCGCGTCCCAACTTCTGGCTGATGGCGCTGGTCTCGCGGGCAGCGTCCGGCAGCAATGCGTTCAACAGGGTGGATTTACCCACACCGGAGTTGCCGCAGAAAGCGCACAATCTGCTGTTGATCCACTGCTTTACTTCGTCCAGACCTGCACCGCTTTCGTAGTCGATGCGGATAAACGGCAGAGTGGACTTTGCATAGGCGTTTGCCAGAAAATCCGCCTCGGCAAGGTCGCTTTTGGTACACACCACCACCGGCTGTACGCCCTTATCCACCGCAATGGCCGAAAGCTTATCCAGAACCAGCGTACTGGGGGTAGGCTGGGTGGTGCTTGCCACAAGAAACAGCACATCCAGATTTGCCACCGGCGGGCGCACAAAAACGTTTTTGCGTGGCGCGATCTGCGCAATGACCGCTGCACCATTCTCGGTCTCCAGCGTCACCTCATCCCCTGCCACGGGGGTGATCTTCTGCTTGCGGAAGATGCCGCGGGGTTTGCACTCCACGATGCCATCCGGCGTTTTTACATAGTAAAAGCCGCCAATGCCTTTTACGATATAACCGTTCATGCATATCCTCCGTCAGCCCAACAGCGAGGACCACCAGTCCAGAATACCGCCGCCTGTGGAGCTGCTGCTGGAGCTCGGCTCGCTGCTGCCGCCGGTGCTCTCACCGCCGGTAGAACCTTCGCCCGTGGTGCCGGAAGTAGTGCCATCGCCACCCGGCTGCTCCGGTTCCTGTACCGGTGCAGCGCCCGCGCTGACCACAACGTTTACGCGGCTGTTCAGTTTTGCGGTAGTACCTGCCGCAGGGTTCTGGCTGAGCACCGTACCTGCGGGCTGGTCGCTGTATTCTTCACTCTGGCTGCCAAGCCCCAGATGGTTCTGCACCAGCAGGGTGCGGGCATCATCCACGCTCATGCCGGTAAGCGAGGGCACCTTGGTGGTGGTGGACACCTGCGGACGACTGATATAGAGGATGACCGTAGAGCCTGCCGCCACCTGCGTACCGGCGGCAGGGTCGGTGCGGATGACCGCACCGGAGGCCACCGAGGTATCCACAGCCTGCGTGACCAGCACCGAAACGCCCAGTGCCTTGAGCTGCTGTTCGGCATCGGTCTGCACATAGTTGGTCAGGTCCGGCACGGTGACATACTGGGTGCCAAGACTAACGGTCAAAGTCACGCTCTGACCCTCGCGGACGGTGCGGCCGGACACCGGCGACTGCTTATAGATATAACCGGCCGCATAGTTGCTGTTATACTCCTCTTCCCACTCTGGGGAGATCTGGCCGGATGCGATCTGATCCGTAGCCATGGCCTGATCCTTGGTCATGCCGATATAGTCTCCAAGGGTGACATCGGCCTTGTTGTTCATCAGGTTGGAGGAGTCGTTCAGAATCATCCAGCACAGTGCCATGCAGGCCAGTGCAAAGGCAATGGTGATGCCGAACAAGGCCGGCAAAAAGACAGTGCGGCGTTTTTTGCCCGGTTTTCCCTTGCCTTTTTTGCGGGGTGCGGGCTGTTCGTTCTGACGGATCGCGCGGTTCTGGTTCATGGTACGTTTCACCACCTTTTCGGGCGCTTCTTCTGTAATATACTGATATTCAAACAGCACGGAGGGGTTCTGCACATAGGTGTCCAGTGCTTCCAGCATCGCCCGTGCCGAAGGGTAGCGGTTCTGAGGGAGCTTTGCCATGGCCTTTTCGGTGATCTCCACCAGCGCATAGGGCACTTCCGGTGCCAGTTCGTGCAGCGAGCGGGGCTCGTCCGAGATCTGCTTGATGGCAACCTCAACCACGTCATCGGCATCAAAGGGCAGATGTCCGGAAAGCATCTCGTACATCATGACGCCCACAGAGTAGATGTCGCTGGTGCGGTCGGTCTCGTCTCCTTTTGCCTGCTCCGGGCTGATATAATGCACGCTGCCCATTGCCTTGCCGGCCAGCATCTGGTTATCTGCCCGGGAAATGCGGGCGATACCGAAGTCCATCATGCGCAGCTGGCCGTTATCCAGCAGCATAATATTCTGGGGCTTGATATCCCGGTGCACGACGCCGTTGGCGTGGGCATGCTCCAGCGCCTTGAGGATCTGGGAGATGAAGTGCACGGTCTCCCGGCTGGAAAGCTTGCCGCCCCGCTCGTTGAGGTACTCCCGCAGGGTCATGCCGTCCACATATTCCATAACAATATACTGCAGATGGTCGTTGACCGAGACATCGTACACCTTAACGATATTGGGGTGATTCAGCAGCGAGATGGCCTTGGATTCGTTTTTAAAGCGGCGCACAAGATCCGGGTCGTGCATATACTCCCGCCGCAGCACCTTGACGGCCACCACAGTCCCGGCGGGCACAGGGCCGTTCTGTCCTCGCATGACCGCCTTATACACGTTGGCCATGCCGCCGGAGCCGATCAGCTCCTGCACCTCATACAGACCGTCCAGTCTTTTACCGATCAGGTTATCCATGGCGCACCTCCATCGGCTCCACCCCCACCAGCAGGGCGGTAATGTTATCCGGGCCGCCGTTTTCGTTGGCAGTACGGATCAGAACGTCTGGCAGATCGTAAAAAGACCCGCTGCGCAGCAGTTGCTCCAGCTGCTCTGTGGGTACGGCATTGGTCAGGCCGTCCGTGCACAGCAACAGAACATCCCCTGCCTGCAGCGCTACGGTGGTGAACTCCGGCTCCAGCCGGTAATCCACGCCCAGCGCCCGGGTGATGATGTTTTTCTGCGGGTGATGCTCTGCCTGCTCCTGCGTGATGGTGCCGCAGTCCACCAGCTCCTGCACATAGGAGTGGTCGTGGGTCAGCTGCGCCAGCTTACCGTCCCGGTACAGGTAGGCGCGGGAATCGCCCGCGTGGCTCAGATAGGCCTTGCCGCCGCGCACCAGAGCGCAGACGGCGGTGGTGCCCATACCGGCCAGAGACTCCTCCCGCAGTGCCTTCTGGAACACATAGCGGTTGGCACTGAGCAGCGCCTTTTTCAGAAAAGTCTCCTCTTCGCCGGGGATGCACTGGTTGTACTGCTCCTGAAAGCAGCGCTCGATGACGCTGCACGCACACTGCGAGGCTTCCCGCCCGCCGCGTGCGCCGCCCATGCCATCGCATACCAGCGCCCATGCTGCATCGCCGGGCAGTTCCCCGGCACGGTAATCATCCTGATTGTCCTGCCGGACGCGCCCCACGTCCGTTTTTCCTGCAAGTTTCATAGGTTTCTCCCTCTGTTTATGCCTTGCCGTTCATTTCGTCGCGGCGCAGCTGGCCGCAGGCGGCACTGATCTCACTGCCAAGGCGGCGGCGCACCGTAGCGTTTACGCCAAGACTTTCAAGCTTTTGCTGGAACCGGCGCACATTGGCTGCGTCCGTGGCGGAATACGGACTGCCGTCCACTGGGTTAATGGGGATCAGATTTACATGCGCACCCATGCCCCGGATCAGGTCTGCCAGCTGCTTTGCGCAGACATCAGAATCATTGACACCGCGCACCATGGAATATTCAAAGCTGACCCGGCGGCCGGTGGTCTCCTGATACCGGCGCACGGTCTGGATCAGCTGCTCCACCGGGTAGGCATCGTTGACCGGCATCATGCTGCTGCGGATCTGGTTGGTGGGTGCGTGCAGCGAGATGGAAAGGGTGAGCTGCAGTTTTTTCTCCGCCAGCTGGTCGATTTTGGGGACAAGACCGCAGGTGGAAAGGCTGATGTTGCGCATGCCGATATTGACGCCCTCGGGCGAGGTGATATTCTCCAAAAAGCGCATCACTTCGTCAAAGTTATCCAGCGGCTCGCCGATGCCCATGAGCACGATATGGGAGATGCGCTCGCCAATATCCTTCTGGGCGGTGTAGATCTCGGAGCATATCTCGCCTGCTTCAAGGTTGCGCACACGCCCCGCCTGTGTGGAGGCGCAGAACCGGCAGCCCATGCGGCAGCCCACCTGTGTGGATACGCACACGGTATTGCCGTAGTGGTAACGCATGACAACGGTCTCGATGCAGTTGCCGTCAGCCATGCGCAGCAGATACTTCACAGTACCGTCCTTGGCCTCCTGACGGCGCTCGATCTGCGGTGCAGCAATATAAAAGGTTTCTTCCAGCTTTGCCAGCAGGGTCTTGGGCTGGTCGGTCATGGCAGAAAAGCCGGTGACCAGCTTCTGGTGCACCCAGTGGAAGATCTGCTTTGCCCGGAAACCCGGCTGCCCCAGAGCTTTCAGTTCAGCAGTCAATTCTGCCAGCGTCAGAGAAGAAATACAGCGTTTTTGTTCCATTCTGTTCTCCTATAAGAGGATACGACCCACAAAGGTCGTGGTTATTGCGTTGCGGCGGCTTTTTGCAACACGCACAGGAAAAAGCCGTCCATGCCGGTGCGGGTGGGCACCGAAAGGCAACCATGCTCCCCTGCCGTCATTCCGGCGGGCAGCGGCACCTCCGGCGCGCAGACCGCAAATTCCGGGTGGCGCTGCAAAAAGGCTGCGATCTGCTGCTGATTTTCTTCCGGGTCGATGGTGCAGGTGGAGTAGACCAGCCGTCCGCCCGCCTTGAGCAGCGCCGCAGCGGTATCCAGAATTGCCGCCTGTGTGGCAAGCAGTTCTGCCTGCCGGTCAGCTTCCAACTTTTTATAGCGAATATCCGGCTTTTTTGCCAGAATGCCCAAGCCGCTGCAAGGCACATCCGTCAGGATGCGGTCTGCCATGGGCAGTGCAGAGTTCGGTTTGGTGGCATCGTTACAAAGGGTATGCACCCCGGTAAAGCCCATGCGGTCTACCGCGGTGCGGATCAGCCCCACACGGTTCTCTGCTGCATCGCAGCTGTACAGCTCTCCTGTACCCTGCATCTGCTCGGCCAGCAGAATGGTCTTGCCGCCGGGGGCAGCGCACAGATCCAGCACCGTCTCGCCGGGGGCTGCGCCCACGCAAAGGGCTGCCAGCTGGCTGGCCTGTCCCTCCACATGGTAGTAGCCCTGTCGGAACAGTTCGTTGTCTGCCGGACTGCCGGCAAATCGTGCCAGCACGCTGCCGGGCACAATACCCTGCCGCACCTCTGCTGCGCCCTGCTCTGTAAGCAGCGCACACAGCTGCGCAGCGCTGGCCTTGAGGGGGTTTGCACGCAGACTGGTCAGACCGCCATCGGCCTGATAGGTCAGGATGCCCAGTGCTTCATCCGGGTAATTTTTGTGGAGGAATTCTGCCACATCCCGCCCGGCAGAGCCTAAAACCATCAGGCGCTGGATCTCGTCTGTAAAGACGGCAGCGTCCAGATCATAGCCGCAGGCCTTGCGCAGCACGGCATTGACAAGGCCGGAGGCGCTGGATTTTTTAAAAGTGCGGGTCAGCTTGACTGCCTCGTTCACCGCAGCAGAGACAGGAACCTGCATATAGCGTGCCTGTGCCAGTGCGGCGTGTAAAATTTCCCGCACGGGTGCATCCAGCTTTGCCAGACCCTTGGGCAGAAACTGCTCAAGAATATAGTCCAGTGTGCCGCGGTGTTCCAGTACCGTGTAGAAGATAGCACCTGCAAAGGCCTTATCCCGGCCTTCCAGCTTCTGGCGCCTGAGTTCTGCGTCCAGCACCAGATTGGAGAAGCCGTCCTGCTCCTGCCGTACCAGTGCGGCGACTGCCGCCGCACGCGGATTTGCGGCCATCAGAGGCTATCCCCCGTTTTCAGGCGCAAACCCGCTGCAAAGGCAGTGCCGTCCATGGGCTTTTTGCCCTCCGGTACGACCTCCAGCAGCTGGATAGCGCCCTCGCTGCAGGCTACGGTCAGGGGCTTTGTGGCCAGCACCGTGCCGGGGGCTTCGCCATGAGCGGTAGCCACACGGCAGGACATCACCTTAAGCTTTTTGCCGCCGGAGGTGCTGAACCACGCGCCCGGCCAAGGGTTCATGCCGCGCACCCAGTTATGGATATGGGTGGCAGTGTCGGTCAGGTGGAACTCCGCCATCTCCTTGTTCAGCATGGGGGCAAGGGTGGCGTTTTCGTGGTCTTGCGGCACAGCCGTCAGAGTACCTGCAGCGATCTGAGGAATCGTTTCACACAGAGCTTCGGCGCCCACAGCGGTAACGCGGTCAAACAATTCGCCGCTGGTCTCCTCGGGGTCAATGGCGATTTTTTTACAGTACAGTACATCGCCGGTATCCAGCCCTTCGTCCATCTGCATGATGGAAACGCCGGTCTCGGCGTCACCGTTCAGCACCGACCACTGCACCGGGGCGCTGCCGCGATATTTCGGCAGCAGCGAAACGTGCAGGTTGATGCAGCCATAGCGGGGCATTTCCAGCACGGACTTCGGCAGGATGCAGCCATAGGCCACCACCACGATC
>ENA-OZGF01000752-OZGF01000752.1-human-gut-metagenome-genome-assembly--contig:-NODE-752-length-11722-cov-14.100111_pt1 | contig 11722 bp, 12 predicted proteins | sample MGYA00245116_ERZ653657 | MGnify/ENA primary metagenome ERZ653657 (study PRJEB26926, sample SAMN06165034) | human gut metagenome | biome: ENVO:00009003; feature: ENVO:2100002; material: ENVO:00002003...
ACATATCAATGGCGGTTGCCATCGGGATGCCGAGCTGCTTCAGCACATCCTCGGCTTGCTGCTTAACGCTGGGGCTGACCCGGACGTTCAACATCATCGTTTTTTCCATGGTTATCACCTCGAATTTATTGTAATGCTTTTTGCATTACAAGTCAATTGAGAACTAAGCAACGTTTGAAATTCTCCGACTATCACAAAAATAAAGTGCAAATTTTATCATTTCTCACAATAAAAGCAAGTTTTATCTTCTTGCCTGAATGAGATACTAATGTTAAACTTATTTCAAAGAAAATTGTGTGCAGAGGAGAGATAAGGCTGTGAAAGGAAGAAAAATATTTGTAGGCACTGACAATATGGGACACGCCGCCTATTTCGGGTGGCAAGACAAAGGACAGGCTTTATATGGCTTACGCGAAGGATATAAGAACAGTGCAGATGACTTGGTTTCTCTTGTTATCAGCAGCAACTGTGATTCAAAAACGCTAGACACATATATCTTTCCGATAATGTTTTTATATCGTCATTCCCTTGAAATTTCTCTCAAGCACATTTATCAACGATGCTATGGAGAGTTGCCAGAAGGTGGGCATGATCTATTAACATTATGGTTTACTGTAAAAAGAGATGTTATTGATAAATTTATAATCTCGGAAGAATTTGTTGAGTCTGTGAAAGCTCGAAAAGAAAATTTTACACTTTATTCGTTAGATGGAATATCATTGAGTAAAATCCAACTCCTTTTTAAGGAATTGCAGGAAGCCAATCAAACACCCGCCGAATCAAATCCTCAAGCCAAACAGGTTGATCAAAAAGCCGAGGTTTGGCGGTATTTAATGACTAAGGAGGATAAAGCCATCGAAGAAGAAAAGAACGAACAGCTTTTCTTTACAAGTGACCACTTTATTGATTATATAGAATTAAGGAATACCATTGACCATATCTACGATGTTTTGGATTTCATTTATAACATTGTAGATGACTATTTTAGCAGCTAATCTGCAAGGGGCTGTTGCAAAATCGTATAGGGATGTTCTTTGATTAGAAAATATGATATACTCAACTTACCACAATAAATCAAATTTTCGAGGTGATATGTGTATGGAGAAAAAGTCTAACCGATCCGGACGATCTGGAATGGATCCTATCGTTGCTTTAACGCTGGTACTTGTTGTATTAAAAGCAACTGGATTGATTTCGTGGTCTTGGTTGTGGGTACTAAGCCCGATTTGGCTTACATTCTTGTTTTTCGCCGCTATTTTCTCCGCCATTTTGGTCGGCGGACGGGCTGTTAAAGGGAAATGGTAACTTCCATATTTTTTAGATATTCCACTGCTTGTTTGACTTTTCACCACATACACCGTTTTCATCATCTAAAATTTTGCTTTCATGCTGTAAGAGCTATAACTTTACTTTAGTGCGTGTACAATATGCAGTGCCATATCTGCATTTTCTTTATCTACAAATATCTCTGTGACATACTTTGGCTTTATGCCCAAAGTTCCAATTCTTGCCTGATCAAATGTATTACGCCGATTGACATCTTTGGTTTTGCAATAGAATTTGATTCCAGCAGCTGCCAGCGCATCCGTGATGCGATTGCACTGGCAGGGGTCAGAAACAGCTGCAACTTGTGATTTGAAAAACTGCTCTAGCATAAAAGGATCTCCTATATACACTCTAAAAGAAATCTCTTGCGTTTCTTACTGGAATAACGAAATTTAAGCCCAATTTATTTCGTTTGTCTACAAAATTTTTCAAAATCGTATAGCTGCACATAAATTCATGGAAAATTTGTTGCATAATCACAGTTTTGTTTATCTGCATCGCTATTGAGGACGAATACGGCAATACTCCAACGCAGCGGGCGGAACTGGACTGGCTGCTCTACAACAAGCCCTTGGAGTATGCTCAGCTTGTGCTGGGTGGTGAGATTGAGCATTATCTCTCACTCAGCTGTGACCATGGCAGATTTAGAGGATTGACCTTTAATTAGAATATACAGATAAAACCGACAGCCATCTACTTGCGACTTGCAAATAGATGGCTGTCTATTATTAACTACGCATTTTAACAATGATTTTTCTTTTCAACAATCATTCCGATAACAAACGAAAGTAGGAAAACGAGTAGCCAAATCAAAACTCCGTAGTGTGCCTTGAGCTGCCATACTTTTCCTATATACATATCCGGCGTGATTTTTGTGGCGTTTATTTTGATAATAAAATCGCCCAACACTTGTCCGATCAAAATTCCTGTCCAGTTTCCAGCTGTTGTGATAAGAGCTGCTCTATACATTTCCAGAAAACAGAAAGTAACAGATGCAACCCATAAACACAAATAATAATGGGCTGCTGTCCATTCAAACAAGTAGACTTCATGAAACACTGTTTGAGAAAGAAGATAGCACACCACATATGCTAAAAATACGATCAGCAAAAATCCGAGACAAGTTTTCTTTTTTGATGCTGTGTTCTTCATACGGCTTTTGAATCCTATTCCAATGTGTACCGCCATCTTTGCATTTCATTATAAAACAGCTTGGCTGCTTACTTCGATACTATTTCGACAGTTGGCATCTTGCCTTCCAATCCGAGTTCGTCATCTTCTGCAACTCTATAATTGGTAACATTTATTGAATACATATAATCTGAAATATTTGGATTTTCTTCATCGTCTGGAAGTTCAACTTCAAAAGTCTCAAACTCAAACACATAAGCTGTTCCTTCAATAAGTTCACCAGTTAAGTCTTTCTGGAAATGAAGCAAAAATAGTCTGTCCTGAAAGAAGTGAACAACTGCAACCGTTTTTCCCGGCAGTGCATAGTAATCGGGCAAGATCTGCTCAACAGTGGCCGTAAAAGAACCCGAAAACTGTGCAAAATGTTTTTCATTTCCGGTTGCTTGCTCTTCTCCGTCATGATAGCCGGCCTCGTAGCCAGCGGTATAGCCTTCTTCGTATTCTGCATTGTGCTCATCTGAACTTTGAGCATTATTTCCACAGCCAATCAATGTAAGTACCAGCGCAAGGCAAAGAACTATTATAGCCCTCTTTTTCATACGGTTTCCTCCTTCTATGTTTTTTCTTCACATTTATCGGACTTTTCCACAGTTTTTGCAAAAACGTTCAGAAGAAGCATTTAATGTTCCGCAGTCCGGGCAATACCATCTTCCGTCTGGCATCGGTTCAACAGGCGAGGGCGTTTGGTGTGCTTTTGCTGGAGTTTGAACGGGTGATGCAGTAAACAGCGGCGCAATATTCACATCTCTACGGCCAACACCAGCAAGGCTTCTAAAATCCAACGATTTAACTTCTTGTGCCAATGTCCGTTTTGGTTCAATATACTGACCGCACCGTTGGCAATATCGAACACCCAACTTGTTTTCATAACCACAATTTTTACAAGTCATCAAAGCTCCCTCCTTGCTTTTTGTTTAGATAACGAAATTTAAGCCTGATTTATTTCGTTTGTCCACAAAATTTTTCAAAATCGTATAGATGCACATAAACTTCCTGAAAATTTGTAGCACAATCGCAATCTTCTTTTAAATAAACACGCTATAAGGACAAATTTTTTGTTTTACCTCGATTGAAAGCTATCTTTAGCTTTCTGGTTTGAGAACTGTACTTCGGGCCGGATTCTTTGGGTCTACTAGAATTTTTATTGGTGCCCCTTTCGGAATACATGGATTGAACCAAAACCACTGCGACTTGCCATTATAGGTTTCACCTTTAACTTTATACTGATAATGTACCACATATGGATAGATTACATCCTCATCGGCAAGGTGGTAGGTACTCATATGAAATTTTATATGTACCCGTTTTGTTGCTGTAACCTTTCCGATGATTCTTGTTCCATTTTTCAAAAGTTCTGCCTTTTTATAGTCAGAAATAATCGCCAATCCGATAATTATACCTGCTACAATCCATGCTAATATCGCAGCCACCCAAATACCAGACTTACACGCTCCAACCGATATAATTGCCGCCACGAACATTCCGACATATGCCATTGTATGAATAAGATCTTTTGAAAAAAACATTTTATCTCGTGTAATTTTCATAAAACGGCATCCTCCTCAAATCCTACAGTCGGTAATCAGCGGCTCCGTGAAATCAACGTTCCTTAGATACTTAGATTTAATCCTATTTTGTTTCATCCGTCTACAAAATTTCTCAAAATCGTATAGTTGCACATAAATTCCCATAAAGCTTGTAGCACAATCACGATTTTTTCTTTTCATTCAGATAAACCACCACGGCAGTTCCAGCCACAGGTTATCCATAGCTTGTTCCTCCGTCTTTTTGGCGCGGCCTTTCGTCAGGTGAAAGTATATCGCCGTGCCGATCAGCGGATGTTCCTCGCCATCGGTGAAGCCATAGCGGTACAGCAGATAGGTCTGCTCCCGTTGGGTCAGCCGTTTCAGGCCATCGTACAGTTCCCGGCGCGATTCCTGCTCTTCCATAATACTCTGCGGCTGCATGGCATAAGGGTCGGCTATGGCTTCGATGCGCCGCAGTTGTTCCTCTCCCGGCAGAACATCGTCCAGCGAAACGCGCTGGTAGCAGACGCCGTCCTTGTCCTCCGTTACCATCCGCTGCTCAAAAGCGGCAAAGGCATCCCGTACCATGTCCATCATGGCGTTGCGGATGGCAGGAGCCGCATAGGTCAGGAACTTCATGCCGCGCGCTGCATCGAACTTCGGCACAGCTTTCCATAAGCCCAGATTGCCCGCCTGTTTCAAATCGTCCGTGTCAAGGTTCAGGCCGGACTGTGCCAGATTCATGCTGCGGAAAAGGTCATTTGCCACCTTGCCAATAAAGGACTTGTTGTTGTCGATCAGGCTGTCCAGCGCGGCAGCATCGCCTTTCTGTGCCAGCGCACAAAGCCGTTCATTCGTCTGCTTCATGGGCGTTTTCCTGCTCTGCGGCAGACTGCAAGATTCCCAGCAGACCGTTCCGCAGCTGTTCCAGTGCTTCCGGCGTGGCTCCTTCCATACCCGAAACGCTGTCCAACATTGCATCCGTCAACTGCTCTGCCGTAATCGTTGGGTGCTGCACATCCTGCCCTTTGGTCAATTCGGTGAACATCTTCTCTGCCACTTTCTTGCTCATGGCTTCCTGTTCGGCGTAATGGCTCCCGATGCCCTTTTTGATTTCCTTGACCGCCGCCATGAAGTACATCTCGATATCATCAAGGTCGCCTTGGTATACTGGCTTTCTCCGAAGGCTGATGTCCTTTGCGGCTTTGGCTGCTTCCGGGGTCTTGACCTTTGTGCGCAGCAGGGTGCTCAATGTCGTGAGCATGGCATTCTGTGCTGCGATGCCGGATGCAAAAGTATCATCAAAATACTGCGCTATGCGGTAAGTAAGCTCTGCAAAGCGGGCGTTTTCCAGCAGCAGATTGACCACCTCTGTATTGACACGCCCTGTGTAGAGGTTCTTTGCAGCTTCTACGGACAAGCCCAGTTCGGCAATGTCGTAATTTTTGCGGTCGGGGATGTTGGTTTCTCCCAGCAGAAAATCCGTGGACACGTTGAACAGCCTTGCAATCCTCAGCACCTGCTCATGGGTCAGGGTTCCTTTCGCACCGCTGATAAAACGGCTGATGGTGCTTTTGGAGCAGCCGATTTCCTTGGCAAGCTCTGGTTGGCTGATGTTGTGCTCTTTCATCAAGTCCGCAAGACGGATGTTGGATGGTGCGGGCAGATATTCCTGTGCCATGTGGTCGGCCCTCCTTTTTGAGCTTTTTCCTCATTATAATACGCTCTGCCGTTTTGTTCAATATACGGTTACCGCTCCGCCCTTGCTGTTGCAGTCCTGCAACCAGTGAGGGCATTTTTCTTTTTCCGTTGCAGTTCTGCCGCTTTTTCGCCTTTTCTGCAAAATTTTCCGTATATTCAGGCACAAGGCAAAAACACCAGAGTTCCCACTTTGGGGTACTCTGGTGCAACGCACGAAACAAAGGAGGAATGCCCTTGAGCCTGTATCAAACTGTCAAGTCCGCCATCACCGTTCGGCAGGTGGGAGAGATGTACGGCATGGAGCCCGACCGCCATGGCATGGTGTGCTGTCCGTTCCATTCCGACAGCGACCCCAGCATGAAGCTGAACGACACCTATTATTATTGCTTTGGCTGCGGAGCCAACGGCGATGCCATCGACCTCACCGCCAAGCTGTTCGACCTGAACCCCCGGCAAGCCGCCGAGAAGCTGATACACGACTTCGGGCTTGACCCGGACAAGCCGCCCGCCAATGCCATCGCCCTGCCGCCGCCCAAGCGTGGCCTGACGGACGAGCAGTGGGCAGACATCGCCTACTGCCTGCGGGTGCTGACCGATTATCTCGACCTGCTGCACGACTGGCGAGAGCGTTACAAGCCCGCCAGCCCGGAAGAACCGCTGGACGAGCGGTTCGTGGAAGCCCTCCACATGACCGAGACCATCGAGCACCTGACGGACTGCGTTGCATTTGGGACGCCCCAGCAGAAGGCCGATGCCGCTGCACGGCTGCTGTCCGGGTCGTACCTGCTGATGCTGGAGGAGCGCACCGACCGCCTTGCTCTGGCAAAGTGCGCCTAATAATTTATTCACCTGAAGTGGTGGGTCTCACCGTGAGACCCGCCACTTCACTTTTCTAAAGGAGAACCCCCCTATGAAGAAAAACATTTCCCGCAACCCCTTATGGCCGGACTGGTACAACGGCAAGAAAATTGACGAAGTCCAGTTTGGCCGTGCCTTTCTGGAACAGTGGCCGCTGAAATGCGTCAACGGTACGCTGTACACGCTGGACGGCCCGGTGGAGGACGAAAGCGAGATCAAGCAGCGCATCTTGGAGAACATCGAGGAATATGTCACCTCCGGCCTGTCCAAAAAGGTCACCAACATTCTGGAGACCATCAAGCTGCTGGCTTTTTCCGACCCGTTCCCCATCGAACAGGACTGCATCCATCTCCAGAACGGCGTGTACCATCTGCCGGACGGCTCTTTTCAGGAGAGCCGCCTGTTCTGCCAGAACCGCCTGCCTGTGAAGTACGACCCGAAAGCACCCAGCCCTGACCGCTGGCTGACCTTTCTGCACGAGCTGCTGGACGATGCCGACATCCCCACCTTGCAGGAATATCTGGGCTACTGCCTGATCCCCAGCACCAAGGGGCAGAAGATGATGCTCATTGTCGGCAAGGGCGGCGAGGGCAAATCCAGAATCGGGCTGGTGCTGAAACGGCTCATGGGAGACGCCGCCAGCAATGGCAGCGTCCAGAAAGTCGAGAACAATCGCTTTGCCCGTGCCGATCTGGAACGCCGCCTGCTGATGATCGACGATGATATGGATATGAACGCCCTGCCCAAGACGAATTATATCAAGACCATCGTGACCGCCGAAGCCAAGCTGGACTTGGAGCGCAAGGGTGTCCAGAGCTACCAGCGGGACATTTACGCCCGGTTCCTCTGTTTCGGCAACGGTGCGCTGACCTCGCTGTACGACCATTCGGACGGTTTCTTTCGCCGCCAGCTCATCCTGACCACCAAGGACAAGCCTGCCGACCGCACAGACGACCCCTTCCTTGTGGAGAAGATGTGCGCCGAGTTGGAGGGCATCCTGCTCTGGTGTCTGGAAGGGCTGCACCGGCTGGTGCAGAACGATTTCCGCTTCACGGTCAGCGAACGAGCCGCCGCCAACGTGGACACCATCAAGCGCAGCAGCAACAATGTCATCGACTTCATGGAGTCCGAGGGCTACTTCCGCTTCAAGGCGGACTACTCCATCAGCTCCAAGGAGTTCTACGACATTTATAAGCAGTGGTGTGAGGACAACGCCTGCCACAGCGTATCGGCGATCCGTTTCAGCGCAGAACTGCGCCAGAATGACCGCCGCTATAACCTTGAAGCCACCAACAACATCTATCTGCCCGGTGGCCGCAGGGTGCGGGGTTTTGTAGGCATCGAGCCGCTTGTCCACCCCTGCCCGTAAAAAGTGCATTTTTTCACGGAAGAAGTTCGTACAACCTGTACGGTCTGTACTTGTACGCACCTGTACGGCAAATTGAAGCAAATTTGAACGTGTTATCATTTGTATTTCAGATTTCTGTACGCCGTACAGACCGTACAGGTTATTTGAAGTCCGTACAGATTTTTTGTACACAAAAAAAGGAGCGTGATCTATGAAAGCCCAATACGGCATTTTACGATTCAAAAAGTACAAGGGGACTGCCATCAGCCCCATCGAAGCCCACAACGAGCGCACCAAGGAGCAGTACGCCAGCAACCCGGATATCGACACAAGCCGGAGCCGCTACAACCTCCATCTGGTGCAGCCGCAGGGCAAGTACCGGGAAGAAGCCGACCGCATGATAGCTGCCGCCCACTGCCGTGTCCGCAAGGACAGCGTGCGGGTGGTAGAGGCTCTTGTCACCGCCAGCCCGGAGTTTTTCAAGGATAAGACCAACCGGGAGATCAGGGCGTATTTCGAGTATGCCTTGGAGTTTCTGAAAAGCAAGCAGAACACCCAAACTTTTATCTCGGCTGTTGTCCACATGGACGAGAAAACGCCCCACCTGCACCTCTGCTTTGTGCCCCTGACTCCTGACGGACGGCTGAGCGCGAAAGAAATCATCGGCAACCGCAAGAATCTTGTGAGGTGGCAGGACGAGTTCTGGCAGCACATGGTCAAGCAGTACCCGGAGCTGGAACGGGGTGAAAGTGCCAGCCAGACGGGGCGGGAGCACATCCCGCCCCGCATCTTCAAGGAGATGACCCAACTGACCAAGCAGAAAGAGCAGTTGGATGCCCTGCTGGTGGGCATCACCCCCTTCAACGGCAAGAGCCGAGCGGCGGAGATCAGCAAGGTGCTGGACAGCTATATCCCCAACGTGGCACGGATGAAGGACCAGCTGCGAAAGTACAACGTAGCCTTCACCAAGACCGCCGCCGAAAATGAAAAGCTGAAAGAGAAGAACAAGACGCTCTCTGCCTCGCTGGACAAAGCGAAGGAAGGGAGCGTCTTGAAGCGTCTGGAGGATGCCAAGCTGCGGCAGGACTATGAAGCCGCCCTGAAAACGCTGGACAGCATCCCGCCGGAGGTCATTCGTTTTTATGAGAACCGCACGCAGGAGCCTGTGGTGCGTCATGAAGTATAAGGAGAAAAGCATATGGATATGAATTTTGAGAAGAACGCATCTGTGAAATTTGAAGATTATACGAAAAAGTCCTTGCAGTCGGACTCTGATCCGGCTACAATGGAGGTGGTCACTCGAACCAATGCCGTCAAGTCTCCGACCAACAGCCCTGAGACCACAAAGCTGGTGTATACGGTGAAGGAGGTCGCGCAGATGCTGGCCATCAGCCAGCGCGCCGCCTACAACCTGTGCAACAGCACCACCGAGTTCCGTGTCCTGCGGGCAGGCGGAAGCATCCGCATCCCGAAAGACAGCTTCGATGCGTGGCTCTACCGGGCAGCTTGATAAGGAGGCAAATCTATGGCATATATCACGAAACGCGGCAGTTCTTACAGTGTCCGCTACACCTATCAGGACGAGCACGGCAAGAGCTGCGACAAATGGGAGAGCTTTCCCACCAAAGAGGAGGCGGTAAAACGCCAGAAGCAGATCGAGCACGAGCTGGCGACCGGCAATTTCCTGATCCCGTCCACGGTGACGGTGGCGGAGTTCCTGATGGATTGGCTGCCCAAGCAGTGCAGCAAGCACAAGTGGGCACCCAAGACCTACCAGTCCAATCTGGCCCTCATCCAGAACCTCATCATCCCTTATATCGGGGAGATGCAGATGCAGAAGCTGCGGCCCTACCACATCGAAGCCCTGTACGACACCCTGAGCAAGACCCCTTGCGGACAGTATGTGGGCGGCAAGCGGCGAGACCTCTCGCCCAAGCAGCAGAAGCGCACCCTCTCCGGCACTACCCTCCATGAGGTCCACCAGCTTCTGCACAATTCCTTTCTGCTGGCGGTGGAGTGGGGCATCCTCATCAAAAGCCCCGTCCCGGTGGAAGCACCCAAAAAGACCACCCAAGAGCGCAGCATCTGGGAGGTGGAGGAGATGCGGGCAGCGCTGGACAGCATGGAGGACCCCATCCTGCATCTGGCGGTGCACCTGACGCTGGTGGGTGCACTCCGAGAGGGTGAGGTGGCAGGTCTGACCCCGGAGGACATCGACTTTGATGCTGCCAACGGCATGGGCACCTTCACCGTCAACCGTTCCATGCAGCGGGTGCAGAAGGACACGCTGGCACAGGTGGACAAGGGCTGCATCCTCCGCATCTTCCCGGACAAGCTGGAGGGCAGCAAGACCTCCCTCATCCTGAAAGACACCAAGACCGAAGCCTCCTGCCGCACCATCTTTATGACTGCTGCCCTGCGGGAGGAACTGAAGCAGTGGCTGGAACGCTTGAAACGGGAAGAAGCCCTCGACCCGGAGCGATACCGCAACAGCGGGATGCTGCTGCGGCTCCCCAACGGTCTGGCGGTGGAGCCAGTGCTCATCCGCAAAAAGTTCCTGAAATGGCAGGATGCACACCCGGAGTTCCCACGCATCGTCTTTCACGGTCTGCGGCATTCCAGTGCTACCTATCAGCTGATGATCTCCGGCGGCGACATCAAGGCGGTGCAGGGGACCACAGGTCACGCCAGTGCGGATATGCTGGTCAACACCTACGCCCATATCCAGCAGTCCTCCCGTGTGGAGCTGGGCAAGAAGTTTGAAAGCGGCTTCTATGCCAAGCCCGACACTCCCAGCCCGCAGACTGTACCCGCCGCAGGCGAACCCACCATCTCCATGACAGCTCTTTTGGAATTGCTCAAGGATGCCGACCCGGAAATGAAGGCAAAGCTCCGCTTAGCCCTGCTCACCTGATGCAAAAAAGGGCACTGATTGCAATGCAATACAGCGCCCTACATAATCGGACATGGAAAACACCGACCGTGCAAAAACCGTGCAGAAACCGTGCACCCATGGCTTACAAAACAAAAAAGCCATGAAATCTTTCGATTTCACGGCATTTTCTGGTGCGATGGAAGGGACTCGAACCCCCGGCCTACTGATTCGTAGTCAGTCACTCTATCCAGCTGAGCTACCAACGCATACGTTCCGTTCGGAACATGATGTATTTTATCACGAAGGGCGGGGTTTGTCAACAGCTTTTTTAAAATATTTTTATATTTTCCAAAAAAGAACGTCTTTTCTTTGATTTTACTGCGGCTTTTCTGTAATTCTTCTGCCACTTCGGCGCGAAAAGCGGCTTCTGCGGCCGTTTTTTGCCCGCCGGGCGGGGGAGAGTGGGCGTGGCGCTCAGTCCTCCTGCGCCAGCTGACGGGCGATTTTTACGCCGGTGGGGGTGGCGGCAAGGCCGCCCTGACCGGTCTCGCGCAGGTCGGGGGAGAGCAGGCTGCCCACGCGGCCCATGGCGTCGATGACCTCGTCGCAGGGGATGGCGTAGTCCACCCCGGCCAGTGCCATGTTGGCGCAGGAGACCGCGTTCACCGCGCCCACCACGTTGCGCTTGATGCAGGGCACCTCTACCAGACCCGCCACGGGGTCGCAGACCAGACCCAGCAGGTTGCCCAGTGCCATGGCGGCAGCAGCGGCGCACTGCTCCGGGGTGCCGCCCTTCAGGTTACACAGGGCGGCGGCAGCCATGGCGCTGGCTGCGCCTACCTCGGCCTGACAGCCGCCCTCTGCGCCCGCCAGCGTGGCGCTGTCTCTTATACACAT
>ENA-OZGF01000764-OZGF01000764.1-human-gut-metagenome-genome-assembly--contig:-NODE-764-length-11572-cov-6.440479_pt1 | contig 11572 bp, 10 predicted proteins | sample MGYA00245116_ERZ653657 | MGnify/ENA primary metagenome ERZ653657 (study PRJEB26926, sample SAMN06165034) | human gut metagenome | biome: ENVO:00009003; feature: ENVO:2100002; material: ENVO:00002003...
TCTACACTTCTAGCTTCGTCGGCAGCGTCAGATGTGTATAAGAGACAGTTATTAAGCTGGACAGTTTATTAAAATTTGCCGGAGCTGCCGAAACGGGAGCAATAGCAAAGCAATTTGTGCAGGAAGGCAGAGTTAAAGTAAACGGCGAGACTTGCCTTTCAAGAGGTAAAAAAATAAAGGCCGGCGATAAGGTTTCGTTTTTAAATATTGATTATCTTGTAGAAAATGAAGATTAAAAGCATAGAGGCGGAAAATTTTCGCAATTTAAAAGATATAAAACTTGATTTTGAAGATGTAAACATAATTTACGGCGAAAATGCTCAAGGAAAAACTAATTTGCTTGAGGCTATATATCTTTTTACGGGCTCCAAATCCTTCAGGGGCGTAAAAGACAGCGAATTGATTTCCTTTGGAAGCAAATTTGCAAGGCTCGGAATTGATTTTGAAAGCGACAAAAGAGAACAAAGCGCAAAGATATTTATAGATGATAAAAGGCATGCAACTGTTAACGGTGTAAATAAAAAATCGCCGACGGAGCTCGGTGATGTAATCAAAGCGGTAATATTCTCTCCCGTTCACCTTTCAATGATTAAGGACGGGCCTGCCGAAAGGCGAAAATTTACAGACAATGCTCTGTGCCAAATAAAATCAAATTACATAACTGTTATTAAAAATTACAACAGAAGCCTGAAACAGCGAAATGCCGTTTTAAAGGACATAAATACCTGCTCGGATTTAAGGGATATGCTTTATATTTGGGATGCGGCACTTGCAAAAGACGGCGCAAAAATAATTTATCAGCGCCAAAAATATACAGAAGCGATTTTGCCTTATGCAAAAGAAATTTATGCGGGGCTTTCGGGCGGAAAAGAAGAATTTGACATTTGCTTAAAAGGCGAATTTGATTATAAAGATTTATCGCTTGAGGAAATTGAGCAAAGGCTTAAAAAAATTCTTAATGAAAAACAAAACGAAGATATAATTCAGCGAATAACAAAAACAGGGCCGCACAGAGACGATTTGCAAATTCTTATAAACGGCAATTTGGCAAGGCTTTACGGCAGCCAAGGGCAGCAAAGAAGCTGCGTGCTTGCGCTTAAGCTTGCGGAGGCAAGCCTTTTAAAAGAAAAAACGCAAAAAAATCCCGTTGCGCTGCTTGATGATGTTATGAGCGAGCTTGACGAAAAACGCCAAGATTATATTTTAAACCACATTAAGGATTGGCAGGTTTTTATAACCTGCTGCGATGCGCAAACCGTGCTAAGATTAAAAAAAGGAAAAACCATAAGAATGCACGGCGGCCGGGCGGAGGAAAACTGATGTATATAAATATCGGCGAGGAATATGTGCTTAAAGAAAAAGACATTATTGCCGTTTTTGATATGGACAAAGCAACAGTTGGCAAAATAACAAGAGATTATTTAAATGCGGCGCAAAAAAGCGGCAAAATAATCTATGCGGGTTATGATTTGCCTAAAAGCTTTATCGTTACGAAAGACAAGGTTTACATAAGCCCGCTCAACACGGCAACGGTTTTAAAAAGAGCGCAAAGATAAATGATTTAATAAAAAAAGGCAAAAACAATAAAAAAGTTTGTTTACTTAAAAACAAAAAATAAATTTCGCAAGGCTGCGGCGAATTTAGTTCAGATTAAAAAGGCAGCCGGAAAGGCAATGTGAATTATCTATGAGCGAAGAAAACAAAACAGTGCTTGAAGAAGAGGATATTAACACGGTTGTTACGGAAGAATATTCAGCAAAAGACATTCAGGTGCTGGAGGGCTTGGAGGCAGTTCGTAAAAGGCCAGGTATGTATATCGGCTCAACAGGACCGAGAGGACTTCACCATCTTGTTTATGAAATTGTTGATAACTCTATTGACGAGGCTTTGGCAGGCGTGTGCACACATATTGAATGCCAAATTTTGCCGGATAATGTTATTGCGGTGCGTGATAACGGCAGAGGTATTCCCACAGGCATAAACGAAAAAACAGGTTTGCCGGCGGTTACGGTTGTTTTAACGGTGTTGCATGCCGGCGGTAAATTCGGCGGCAGCGGCTACAAGGTTTCGGGCGGCTTGCACGGTGTAGGCTCATCTGTTGTTAACGCTCTTTCCGAATGGCTTGAGGTTGAGGTAACTCAAAACGGCCATATATATTCGCAAAGATTTGAAAGAGGCGTGCCGGTTAACGATTTGCACATAATAGGCGATTCTGACGGCCACGGCACATATATTAAATTTAAGCCGGACGGTGAAATATTTACCGAAACACTTGTTTATGATTATGATGTGCTTGCAAGAAGGCTTCGTGAGCAGGCGTTCCTTAACGCAGGGCTTTCGATTACACTTTCCGATTTACGAGAAAGTGACCCCGAATTGCAGCAGAGCGAGGAATTTAAATATGAGGGCGGTATTCGCTCTTTTGTTGAATACATAAACACAAGCAGAGGCTTAACTCCTATTCAAAACGAGGTTATTCACCTTTCTGCCACCAAGGAAGACAGAAGTGCAGAGGTTGCCATTTGCTACACGGATTCATACAACGAGATTTTACTTTCGTTTGCAAATAATATCAACACGATTGACGGCGGCACGCACGAAACCGGCTTTAAAACGGCACTTACAAGAGTTTTTAATGATTACGGCAAAAAATTCAATATTTTAAAAGACAGTGATAAAAAGCTTTCAGGCGACGATGTAAGAGAGGGCTTAACGGCAATTATCAGCGTTAAGCTTACTGAGGCTCAGTTTGAGGGGCAAACAAAAGGCAAGCTCGGCAACACAGATATAACAGGGCTTGTTTCATCAATGGTTTATGAAAAATTGATGACTTATTTTGAAGAAAACCCCCAAACGGCAAAAGCAATTTTAAACAAAGCGCTTGATGCATCCCGTGCAAGAGAAGCCGCAAGAAAAGCAAGAGACAGCGCAAGAAACAAATCCGGACTTGAAAACACAAAACTGCCGGGCAAACTTGCAGACTGCTCTTCAAACGACCCTTCACTTTGCGAAATTTACATTGTTGAGGGTGATTCGGCAGGCGGCTCCGCAAAAGACGGCAGAGACAGAGTGCACCAGGCAATTCTTCCCTTGTGGGGAAAAATGCTTAATGTTGAAAAAGCAAGGCTTGACAAGGTTTACGGCAATGAAAAGCTTATGCCCGTTGTAACTGCTTTGGGCACGGGTATCGGCGATGATTTTGACATAACAAAGCTGCGTTACCACAAAATAGTTATTATGGCGGATGCCGATGTTGACGGTGCTCATATCAGAACGCTGTTGCTTACATTTTTCTTCAGATATATGAAGCCACTTGTTGAGGGCGGATACATTTATCTTGCACAGCCCCCTCTTTTCAAGGTTTCAAAGGGCAAAAAGAGCGTTTATGCTTTCAGCGATGAGGAAAGAGACCGTGAAATTGCAGAAATGGGCGGCCAATGTGATGTGCAGCGATACAAAGGTCTTGGCGAAATGGATCCCGAACAGCTTTGGGAAACAACCATGGATCCGGAATTCCGCACAATGCTCAGAGTTACGGTTGAGGATGCACAGCAGGCAGACGAAACATTCAGCATCCTTATGGGCGATAATGTTGAGCCTCGCCGTGAATTTATAGAGAAAAACGCAAAATATGTTAAAAACTTGGATATTTAAGCTTTGATTTTATTTGCCGCAAACGCAAATTGCAAGGCAAAATAATTCAACTGATTATTCCGCACAGGAGAGATAATAAATGGCTGATGAAATAGTTCGCTATGACAATCAAAAAATTATTGATGTTGAAATAAACAAAGAGGTGCGCAATGCATTTCTTGATTATTCAATGAGCGTTATTGTGCAGCGTGCTTTGCCCGATGTTAAAGACGGATTAAAGCCGGTTCACAGGCGCATACTTTACACAATGTTTGAAAACAATCTTTATCCCGAAAAGGCATACAGAAAGTGCGCCGACACAGTCGGCTCCGTGCTCGGCCGATATCATCCGCACGGTGATGCTTCTGTTTATGATGCAATGGTTAGGCTTGCACAAACCTTTTCAATGCGCTATGTTCTTGTTGACGGCCACGGCAACTTCGGCACAATAGACGGCGACCCTGCCGCAGCGTACAGATACACGGAATCAAGAATGAGCAAAATCAGCATGAGAATGCTGCAGGATATAGATAAAGACACGGTTGATTTTGTTTCAAACTATGACGACCGTTTAAAAGAGCCTTCCGTTTTGCCAACAAGATTTCCCAATCTGCTTGTAAACGGCTCATCCGGTATTGCCGTTGGTATGGCAACAAACATTCCGCCGCACAATATGAAAGAAGTTGTTGACGGCGTAAGCTACATTATAGACCACCCCGATTGCGATTCGCTTGATTTAATGCAATGCATTAAAGGCCCTGATTTTCCGACTGCCGGAATAATAATGGGCACAAAAGGCATTAAAGATGCTTACACCACGGGCAGAGGCAAGATTTATCTTCGTGCCCGTGCCGAGATAGTTGAAGAAAGAAACGACCATTTCAAAATTATCGTTACAGAGCTTCCTTATCAGGTGCGCAAGGCTGCTCTTATTGCAAGCATTGCCGATTTGGTAAAAGAAAAGCGCCTTGAAGGCATTTCCGGAATCAAGGATTTTTCAAACAGAAAAGGAATGCATATTGAAATAACCGTTAAAAGAGATGCAAACGCACAGGTTGTTTTGAATAATCTTTACAAAATGACTCAAATGCAGGTTACATTCGGCGTTATTATGCTTGCTCTTGTTGACGGTGTGCCTAAGGTTTTAAACCTTAAGCAAATGCTTCAAAATTATGTTCAATTCAGAGAAGAAGTTATAACACGCCGCACAAAGTATGATTTAAAAAAGGCACAGGCAAGAGCTCATATTTTGGAAGGCTTGCGCAAGGCTATAGATATTGTGGATGAAATTATTGCCACAATCAGAGCCTGCAAGGGCGGCAAAAGCGAAGCAAAGCTTGCAATCATAGAAAAATTCGGCTTTGATGATGCGCAGGCAACCGCAATTGTTAATTTCCAGCTTGGCCAGCTTGCTGGGCTTGAAATTGAAAAAATCACAAACGAATTGGCAGAGCTTGAAGAAAAAATTGCCGATTATGAGGATATTCTTGCAAATGAGAGCAGAGTATTTGATATTATAAAAACAGAATCAAAAGAAATTGTTGATAAATTCGGCGATGACCGCAGAACTGAAATCAGCCCTGTTATCGGCTCTGTTGACGATGAAGACCTTATCCCCGTTGAGGAATCTATTCTTACTCTCACAAACATGGGATATATGAAGCGCATGACGGTTGACACCTATAAAGCTCAAAACAGAGGCGGAAGAGGCATAATGGGCATGAGCCGCCGTGAAGAGGATGTTGCAAAAACGATGTTCAGCTGCTCCTCGCACGATGTTGTGTTCCTTTTCACAAACACCGGCAAGGTTTTTCGCAAAAAGGCATACGAAATTCCGGCATCCTCAAGAACCGGCAAGGGCATGAATGTTGTGAACCTGCTGCCGCTTGAAAAGGGCGAAACCGTTTCGGCAATGGTTAAAATTCCTGAGGATGAAAGCCGCAGATACCTTTGCATGGTTACCAAAAAAGGCGTTATCAAGCGCACGGATATTGATGAATACAAGCACATCAGGCAAAGCGGAATTATTGCCGTTAATCTTGATGATGATGATGAACTTGCATATGTTGAGATTACGGACGGCAACAGAAACCTTGTTGTTGCCACACACAACGGAATGTGCATTTGCTTTAAGGAATCCGATGCACGCCTTATAGGCAGAACCGCAAGAGGCGTTAGGGCAATCACACTTGCAGAGGGCGATTATGTTGTTGGCTTTGCCGCAGAGATAGAAGGCTTTAAGCTGCTTACCGTTTCGGAAACGGGCTTTGGCAGAAAGAGCGATTTCTCGGATTACCGTGTTCAAAGCAGAGGCGGCAAGGGGCTTATCAACTACCGCTGTGCTCAATTCGGCAAGGTTGCCATGATTGCGCCTGTTTCGGATGATAATGATGTTATTATGATAACGAGCGACGGCATTGTTATTCGCACGCACGCCGATCAAATTTCCACATTTCTGAGACCGAGCAAGGGTGTTAAGGTTATGAAGGTGAATGAAGGCGAAAAAATAGCAACAATTTCAATTGTTGACAGATTTGATGAAGACGCCGAGGACGCAGAGGCTTTGGATTCCGAGCAGGAAGAAAATGCCGCAGAAGCAACCGAGGAATAATTGAGCCGAAAGCGATAAAAATATCGGCTTAAAACAATAAAAAACGGAGATTGAGGCGTGCGCCTTGGTCTCCGTTTTTTTATAATTAAAGCAAAAATACAAAATATTCAGGAAAAAAACATTATTTTTTTAAACTCCCTGCAAATGCTTACAATTCTTAATAATATGTTAAATGAGCAATATTTCTTGAAATGAAAGATAAAATGTTATATAATATTTCCGTGTTATCTTGAGGCAAATGGCTTTTTTTGCGGAAAAAGTGCAAAATTTGCCTTTATTCGGCAGCAATTTTGCCGAAAAAAACAAAGAGGAGTGACCGAAATTGCCGAACCCTTCTTATGACGTTGATGAAATACTTAAGGAAGTAAGAAAACGCAGAATAGAAAACGAAGAACGAGTTAAAGCAAGCAACGGCGCAGCGGCCGAGCCGCAGGCGGAAAAAGCGGAAGAAACCGTTGCTGCAATTATAACGGAAAAGGCTGAAACAGCCGCTGATGATTCAACATTAAGCCTTGATGCCGAAGAAAAGGCAGAGGTTATTGTTGCGCAATCGGAGGCAGAGGAAAAAACAGAAATTTACGAAGCGGTTGCCGAAACAGAAGAGCAGCCGGCAACGGGCAGCACGGCAGAGCTTGCAGATGCCTTTGATGCAGAGAAAAAAGCACAAGCCGGCAACGAAAACACGGAAAGCGCCGAAGATGCACCGATCAGCCAAGCCGCAGCAAGCGTGCCGCCTATTGATTCCGTATTAGATGAAGCGCTCACTCCGGAAGACGGCGCCGATGTGCCGGGAGAAATAGATATTTTGCAGTTTGCGCCGGACAATCAGGAAAAGCGCAGAAAAAAAGGCAAAAAGAAAAAGAGCAAAAAAGCAAAAATAATAATCAGCATAATCATGGCGCTTGTTATTTTGATTGCGGGCACTTGCGCAGGCATATATATATATGTAAACCGTGCGCTTGACGAAGCAACGGACAACGGCGGCGAAAAAACCGAAACCATTAACGAATGGACGGGAATGAGCGTGCTGCAAGAGCAGTTTGACCCGATATACGAAAACGGCAGAGCAGATATTTCAACATATAAAAATATGGTGAAAACCTGGTATTATAACGGAAAACCGGCTTCATCCACACATGTTTTGAATGTGCTGCTTATCGGCGAAGACACAAGAGAAGACGATATTGCCGAGGACGGCACCCGTGCCGATTCCGCTATTATTGCAAGCATAAACACAGACACAAATAAAATAACGCTTACCTCTATTTTGCGAGATGCATATTGCTATTACGAGGTTAAAGAGGGCGATCCCACAACGGGCAAATACGGCAAAATAAACGAATCCATGTCCGTTGGCGGAATAGATTGCTATATCAGATGCATTGAAAACACATATAAGCTGAATATTGATAACTATGTTATCGTAAACTTTAACAGCTTTGAAAAAATTATTGATAAGCTTGGCGGCGTTACGGTTGAACTTACCAAGGCGGAAATAAATGAGGTTAACAACCACCAAAAGAGATACGGCCATGTTACGATTGACGCACAGCCGGGTCTTGTGCAATTAGACGGCGCACAGGCGCTTGCTTATTGCCGAATCAGAAAGATAGATTCCGATAATGCCAGAGCAGACAGGCAAAAAACAGTGTTGTTGCAGGTGTTTGAAAAAATGAAGGGCGCATCAAGCGTTAAGGCGCTTGAGGTTGCAAACAGCCTGCTTCCCTATGTTAAAACAGGATTTTCAAAAACCGAGGTTGTTGATATTTCTTCTTATGCATTAAAGCACGGCTGGCTTAATTTCCAAACGGCAACGCAAACCGTGCCGGAAAATTCAACAGATGAAAACGGCAACGTTATCACAACCTGCAAGGGCGGCACCTTCAGCGGAGTTTGGCTTTGGAAGGTTGATTTTCCGCTCAGCGCACAGATTATGCAAAAAGAAATTTACGGAAAAACAAACATTGTGCTGGCAGAAAAAAGGCCAAACTTTTCAGAAATTTCATTCAGCCTATAATATTTTAAAAGGAGCAGATATAAAATGCCAATGATCACTACCCCGGAAGGATTTGCCATTAGGCTTGGCATTGCCGTGGTTTTAGGTATCATAATGGGTTCCGAGCGCCAGCTCACAAAGCACAAAACGGGAATATTAACCAATGTTATCGTTTGCGTGGGCGCTTTTGCATTTACATCTTTTTCATTTCTTGCACCGTCAAGAGAAAACACTTCCGATTTCACCCGTGTTGCTGCCCAAATCGTTTCGGGCATCGGTTTTTTGGGTGCCGGTGTTATCATCAGCGACGGCACAAAGATTAAGGGCATAAACACGGCGGCATCTATTTGGGCTTCTGCCGCAGTGGGTATTCTTTGCTGCCTTGATAATCCTTTGTTTGCGATTATGGTGGCACTCACAATTGTTGTTTCCCACCTTGTTATTCACCCCATTACGGATTGGATAACCAAAAAGCAGGAATATGATAAGCAAAAATCAAGCAAGCAGGAAACGTTTTACAGAATTTCAATTGTTTGCTCAGAAGAAAATGCAGACGAAATTAAGAAAAACATCATTGAATATCTGCGAGAACTTGATAACATTTTGCTGCGAAACCTGCAAATGTCGGATATGGACGGCGGCAATGTAAAAATCAGAGCAGAGCTTTCAACCAAAACAAAAAATAACGAGCTTGTTGAGCACATCATAACCCATGTGGGCAAGCACGAAGATATTATTTCAACCGGCTGGAAGCACATAACCGAATAAAATGCAAAATTTAAGGGCGGATATTTAATATCCGCCCTTTTTTTATGATGAAAATTAAAATATTATGATTGCGGTGCTTCCTTTGCGGAAACGGGTGCGGTGTCTGCCACTTCAAGCTTGTTTGCACGCATCCAAAGCGACGGAGTTATGCGAAGCTTAAAGCCGTAGCCGGGATCCATTTGCCAATGTGCCATAGGTGCCTCAGGTAAGCCGTAGCACGAAAGAATAGTCATCAACACGCCTGCATGGCAAACGATTGCGGCGGTTTCGGTTTGCGTTTTTATAAGCCCATCCACAATTTTTTCAAAGGCAGAGCAAACACGGTGAATAAATTCCGCATTGCTTTCACCGAAGGGAGGGCGTGAGTTCATATCGCCCTGCATCCAGGCTTTAAAATCGTCGTTATCTTTTAATTCCTCCGCCGTAAGCCCTTCAAACTCGCCGAAATCATATTCGATAAGCTCATTTATTACAAGCGGATTATTTTTCGGAAACATTATATTTGCAGAATCAACGCTGCGCTTCAGCGGCGAGGTAAACACCGCACTCACCTGCGGATAATGGCAGTGCGCTTTGATATTTCTGAGCTGCAAAACACTATCACTAGTTAGCGGAAGATCCGTATGCCCAATATACTGTGCGTTTAGATTTCCTTTTGTTATTCCGTGGCGATAAAGATAAACGGTGAAAGTTTTCATTTTTAACACTCCAAAACAAAGCCCGAAAAATGCCGCAAAAACGGATATAAGGGCGAATAATTACAAAATGTTTACATTTTAAATTTACTCTTTACAAACGGCAATACAAGCAGTATAATTACTGACGGTATAACGAGGGATATTAAAGGGTAAAAATACAGCCGCATTCTCGGCGGCGAAAGGATTTTTTTAATGAACGATAAAAAAGCTACAAACGAAAAAAAATCAAAATTTGCAATGATTCTTTCGCAGCTTAGAAAAGAAAGAGGCAGCAGCCAAAAAAAGGCGGCGGCGGATTTGGGAATAAGCCAAGCGTTGCTTAGCCACTATGAAAAAGGAATTCGTGAATGCGGGCTTGATTTCGTTATAAAATGCAGCGAATATTACGGCGTTACAACCGATTACCTGCTTGGCGTTTCAAAAAGCAGATATGGGATTGACGAGGATTATTTCGACAAACTTTCCGGCGACGATTCCGCCGGTGTTTCAATTAACACACTTTCGCAAAGCACAAAAATTTTGATAGACCTTGCCACCTCATCCGCAACGGATAAAACGATTGCAAATTATTTGCATGCATATTATATGCTTTGCATTTACAGAGGCGCTCTTACCATGGCAAAGGCCGGCCTGCTTTCAAGCGATATGTTCAGGCTTGATTACAATTTGGGCCACGAGCTTGCAAGTGCGGCGATTGCCGTGCTTGATTCACGCTTTGCCTTTATTGAGGATAAAACACGCTTTGATGCAGACGGCGCTTCAATGGATGAAAATGCCCTTGCAAAAATGATAAGCGAGGCAGAGGAATACATAATGAATGCGTTTATTGCGGAATAATTTTTTTCGATAAACACATTAAGCCGAAGTTGCAAGCGGATTGCCGGCAGCGCAACCGAGCGACCGATTTTTGCAGCCGAAAAATATTATATGATAATCAGAGGGGCGGTTTTTCCGCCCTTTTTTTGCGCCGTTAAGCCCGTGCCCGGCGCATTACGAAAAAGCGTTTTAATATTCCATTTCAATTTGCATTTTTTTGGATTTAAGATATTTTAAGATGATGGCTGTTGATTTTTCCGCCGCCAGCTGCTTAAATGTTGGATAATCCATTGCGGCAGAAGCGTCTCCCCCATCGCTTACCGAGCGAAGCACGGCAAAAGGAATTTTGTTTGCGGCGGCAACCTGGCCAATTGCGCCGCCCTCCATTTCGCCGCAGATTGCGCTGAATTCGGCGGCAATTTCTGATTTTAATTTTGCGGATGCAATAAAAGTGTCTCCGCTGGCAACGGTGCCGCGGTGGATTTTTTCGCCGGAATTGATTGCAATGCGTGCAAGCGATTCGGAAACGGCGGCATCTGTTTTTATTTTAATTGTGTTAAGCCCGTTGATATATCCCTTTGGCTCGCCGAGCGCCGTTATATCAATATCATATTGGCACACATCCGAGGCAACAACAATGTTTTTGATTGCAACATCAGGCGAAAGCGAGCAGCCCACTCCGATATTTATGATTTCATCCGCATCAAAGCGATCTGCCATAATTTGAGCGCAAAGGGCGGCATTTATTTTGCCCGGGCCGCATTGTGCGGCGCAAACAGTGCTGCCGTTTATTTCGCCGCACACAAAATCAATGCCTGCGATTTTTGTGCAAACGGAATTTTCGATTTTGCTTTTAACGCTGTTTATTTCCACATCCATGGCGCCGATAATGCAAATCATAATTAAAACCTCACGCAATAACAATTTTTGGCGGCGGCAATCTTGTTGTGCAAGCAACGCACGCCCACAAAATATAGTGTTATTATAATATATAATTTTAATAAAAACAAGATTTATTATTTTTTAGTTGACAAGCTCGGTTATTTTAAT
>ENA-OZGF01000768-OZGF01000768.1-human-gut-metagenome-genome-assembly--contig:-NODE-768-length-11517-cov-4.583668_pt1 | contig 11517 bp, 9 predicted proteins | sample MGYA00245116_ERZ653657 | MGnify/ENA primary metagenome ERZ653657 (study PRJEB26926, sample SAMN06165034) | human gut metagenome | biome: ENVO:00009003; feature: ENVO:2100002; material: ENVO:00002003...
GCTACGCACTCAACAAACGGGAGTGCCCACGAGTCACAAAGCTTTTCCAGGGAGTTACGGAAAACAAAAAAAGTGCCAACAAACACTTGACACAAACGTTCTTTTTCCTTGCATAAAAATAACATCTTCTGTTATGATATAATCAATTGGGGAATTTATTTGAAAGACGAGGAAATAGATTGATGGAGCATGTGTATAACGGAAAGGAAAACACAAAATATTTAAAACTATTAAAACAAAACTATTCATCAAGTCAGGCGGTAATCCGGGAAATCGTAAATTTAACGGCCATTACAAACCTGCCGAAAGGGACGGAGTTTTTCTTAAGTGATATTCATGGTGAATATGAAGCATTTTTGCATATTATGAATAACTGTTCCGGAGTAATCAAAGAAAAAGTGGACTTGATTTTTAAAGATACCTTATCGGAGTTTGACAGACAGGAACTGTGTACGCTGATTTATTATCCGAGAGAAAAAATGACGCTGCTCGGGGAAACGAACAGAATTGATGGCAACTGGTATGCCATGACATTGAATCATTTAATTATGATTGCCAAGTTATTGTCGTCGAAGTATACAAGGTCAAAAGTGAGGAAGGCACTGCCGGAGGACTATGCTTATATTATTGACGAGCTGCTGCATGCGCAGGAAGATGAAGATGCAAACCAGATTCGGTATCATAAGCAGATATTACAGACGATTATTGAGCTGGAGGATGCAGATGAATTTATTATTGCACTGTCGCAGTTGATTAAGCGACTGGCTGTTGACCACCTTCACATTGTCGGAGATATTTTTGACCGAGGCGGGAGTGCGGACAAAATACTGGATTTATTGTATGATTATCATTCACTGGATATTGAGTGGGGAAATCATGATATCTTATGGATGGGTGCTGCCTGCGGAAATGATGCGTGCATATGCAGTGTGATTCGTAATAACCTCAAATATGATAATGTTGAAATTTTAGAAAATGCCTATGGAATCAGCTTAAGGCAGTTGATTCTTTTTGGTATGAAAACGTATGGAATTGAGGATGGCATAAAGGCAGCATTAGCAGCGGTTACCGTTATCCTTTTTAAGTTAGAGGGGCGGTTGATAAAGGCACATCCGGAGTATGAGATGAGTGACAGGCTGTTATTGGGGCAAATGGATGATACAAAAAATAAGGTTATGATTGAGGGCGAATGGGTCACTATGAATACCAATGTGTTTCCGACTGTAGATTTAGCAGACCCTTATGAATTAACAGAGGAAGAAACGGAAATTTTGCGGAAGCTGCACCGGAATTTTGTGTCGAGCCAGCGTCTGCAAAAACATATTCGTTTTCTGTATGAAAAAGGAAGTATGTACAATGTATACAACGGAAATTTAATTTATCACGGGTGTGTTCCGGTTGATAAAAACGGAGCTTTTGATAAATTGTGCATTGATGGGAAATATTATCATGGAAAAGCGTTGTTGGATAAGTGCGAGGAAAAAGCAAGAGCCGCTTATTTGGACAACCCGGACAAAGATGATATTGATTTCATGTGGTTTTTGTGGGGCGGAGAAAAGTCGCCTTTGTGTGGAAGAAAACTTAAGACTTTTGAGCGTGAATACGTGGACAAAGAAAGTTTGTGGACGGAGGAGTCAAATCCTTATTACAGCAAGTATTATGATGAAAGTTTTTGCTGCCAGATTCTTCATGAATTTGGGCTTTATGATGACGATTCCCATATCATCAATGGACATACACCGGTCCATGCCATTGAAGGGGAAAATCCGGTCAGGGCAAAAGGAAGGCTGTTTGTAATTGATGGCGGTTTCTGCCGCTCCATGAATAAAGCGACAGGGATTGCCGGCTATACCTTGATTTTTAATTCGCATGGGTTAAGGCTGAAAGCGCATACCCCATTTACTTCAGTGGAAGACGCCTTGATGAATAATACGGATATTGAATCCTCTTCTGAGATTATCGAAAAAGATTTGCAGCGTATGTTTGTAAAGGATACGGATATCGGGAAACACTTATTGGAAGAAATCAGTGATTTGCGTAAACTTCTTGAAAATTACCGCAGACTATAGAAAAGGCAAAACTTGCCATTTTTTCTCATGCTTGTTAGAATAAAGTTATTAAGTTGCGTGTACGCGGAAAAGAGGAATTATTATGAATACAGATACATCGAAGAAAACTTTTTTGTTAGTTGAAGGGGCATTAATGATTGCCATGGCGTTTGTCCTTAGTTATATTAAACTTTATGATATGCCGATGGGCGGAAGCATTACACTGGAAATGATTCCGTTAGTCATTATGGGACTTCGTCATGGAGTGAAATGCGGAACATTTACGGCAGCCGTACATGGTATCATTCAGCTTATATTAGGCTTTAGTAATGTAATGTACTGTGCTACGATTCCTGCGATGATTGGATGTGTATTGTTAGATTATCTTTTTGCTTTTACAGTTCTTGGACTGGCAGGGCTTTTTCTTCCGCTATTTAAGAATAAGCTTATAGGTGCGGCAGTTGGAACGGCGATATGCGGAGCACTGCGCTTTCTGTGCAGCTTTTTATCCGGATGGCTTTTGTGGGGAAGTTATGCACCAAAGGGTTGGAGCGTTGCTTACTATAGCTTAATCTACAATGGTTCTTATATGCTGCCAAACATTATCATCGGAGTAATTGTTATTTTGATAATTGGAAAAACAGCACCGGGATTTCTATTTCAAAAGAGGGAAAACGATAGATAAAACTGGTGCAGGAAAGAGGGGGTTTTATGTATTGGATTTTACTGGTAATTCAGTATGTGGGAATGGCAGCACTGTTTTTTGAAATTTTATATGTAAGCAGACAGCACAGTTCGCGGATTCAGACGTTTCTTGTGATGCTTTTATATGCTACGGTATTTAATATTGCCGGGTATACGCTGGAAATGCAGGCGGCGACCAAAGAACTGGCAATGCAGTCTTTGAAATTTACATATTTAGGAAAACCGTTCATTATATTTATTATGTACCTCTTTGTAATGGAGTATTGCGGGGTAAAACTTAGTAAAAAAAAGGTAAATTTATTTTTTGGCATAAGCGTGTTTGTGGCGGCATTGGTATTTACCAATGAACATCATTCGCTTTTTTATTCATCCATTTCTTATACAAAAGAGGGACTTTTTCCGCATTTGGTACTGGGACATGGATTGTTTTACAACTTGTATATTATTCTTGTACTATATTTCGTTTTTTCTACCTTTTACGTGTGCGTTCAGAAATATCGGAAAGACAAATCAGAAATTATGCGCAAGCAGGTAACGGTACTGCTTGTTATGGTGCTGCTTACGTTCCTTTGTCTGGTATTGTTTTTGTTTAAACTGACAGACGGATATGATTCGACAACATTGGCGTATCTGGTGGCAGTGTTTTTGTTTCAGCGGCTCATTCGCAAGTATAAGTTATTTGACACGCTGCGTCTGGCACAGCAGGAAGCGGTGGAGTATATGTCCAATGGCTTAATTGTTCTCAATATTTATGGCGGGTTGGTTTACACGAACCCGGAGGCAGAAAAGATATTGGAAAAGCTGCAGAAAGAGCGGAGTGAGGGGTTACAATATTTAGAAGATCTTGCTGCGAAGTCAGAAAATTTATTTTTAGATGAATGTTCACTTCTAGAACACAAAAATAGTGAAAAATGTGTATATGAAGTATCCAAGCATGGTATTTACCGCGATGATAAATATTATGGGCGAATGATTGTCATTACAGAAATTACGGACAGCTATTATTATACGGAGCGTTTGCAGCATGACTTGGATGTTAAGACCAAAGAGGTAGTCAAAATTCAGCGTGATATCATTGCCAGTTTTGCAGCGATGATTGAGGCGAGGGATGGAATTACCGGACTTCATATTAAAAATACTGGAAATTTAGTGACGGTACTTGTCAATGTGATGAAAAAAGATGCGAGATTTGCCGATAAAATTACGGATGAATATGCAGAGATGACGGCGGCAGCCGCACGTCTGCACGATATTGGAAAGATTGCGATTCCGGACCGTATTTTGCAGAAGGAAGGAAAACTTACGGATGAAGAATTTGCCATTATGAAGACGCATCCGGCGGAAGGAGCCAAAATATTAGAGAATACAATTCAGGGAATGGAATCCGATGCTTATTATCAGATTGCACATGATATGGCACTGTACCACCATGAGAAATATGATGGCAGCGGCTATCCGTGTGGAATTCGCGGTGAGGAGATACCGCTTTCTGCACGAATTATGGCGGTGGCAGATGTATATGATGCGCTGCGTTCCAAACGCCACTATAAAGATGGATTTTCCAAGGGAAAAGCGATGGCGATTATGAAGGAAAGCCGGGGAACGCATTTTGATGCGGAAATTGATGATTTGTTCTTGGAGCATATTGATGAAATGGAGGCCGTTTTAGATACGGGAACTGATTTATAAATACACAAGATAGGAAGTGCTGGAATGAAAAGGAATTATGAAAAATTTATCACAGATATGATACGATATGCATCATCGGCGGAGTCACCGGATTATATTATACAGCAGATTATAAAGTATATTTGTGAAAATCTGGATTCCGACCGGGCATATATTTTTGAAGATAATTTAGATGGTACATTTCGAAATACCTACGAGTGGTGTAGAGAAGGTGTATCCGAGCAAATTGATAATTTACAGCGGGTGCCTTATGAGGGAATGCTGGATGCGTGGTTTTTAGAGTATGAAAAATCACACAACATTATGATACATGATATAGAGGAGTATCGGAAAGTGAGTGAGTCACTGTATCATATTTTGAAACCACAGGGAATTCGGACTTTGGTGACAGGGCCAATTGAAGTTAATGGTAAATACATTGGTTTTTATGGAGTGGATAATCCGCCGGTGGAATTGATGGACAATATTTCTACTATGATAAATATGATGGAGTTTGTCATTTCCATGATGATTCGTATCCGAAATTATGCCAGAGAAGTTGAGGAAAATGCGCTGCGTGACCAGCTTACCGGCTGCCGGAGCCGAAAAGCACTGTCGTTTGCCTATGATGGAGACTTTGCCAAAAATCAGTCGATTGCCCTCATTATGTGTGATTTGAATGGACTGAAAAAGAAAAATGACACGAAAGGGCACGAGGCAGGAGATAAATATTTGTGTGATGCGGCAGAAGTTTTGTTTGCCTGCTTTGGCAATGAGAATGTGTACCGCGTGGGCGGTGATGAGTTTGTGATTGTGCTGTTTGATGTGGATTTAAATGCAGTGAATGAAAAAATTGATAAAATGCTTGTATATCTTGAATTGAAGGAAGTTAGTATGGCGTATGGATTTGCTTACCGGAAGAATGCGAAAGAGCCATTTGAAAATCTGCTGCGAGAAGCGGATAAAAGGATGTATGAAGACAAACGCAGATATTATGACAAAATATCAGGAGGAAAGCATTAGGAAGGAGCTGCGAGTTGGAGAAGAAAGAAAACCGGTTTCAGATTATTTCAGCAATTGCGGCGCACAAGTCCCGGATGGAACAAAATTCTGTCCGTCTTGTGGTAAACCGTGTTCAACAGGAGAAAAGGTAAAACAGGCAGCAGAGGATGTGTTTAACAAAAGTGAACAGGAATTAGGAAATGCTTTTGAAGATGTGAAGCAGAATTTCCAAGGGGGAACGGGAAGTACACCTCCACCATATTCCGGCGGCAGATTAAAAGAAGACCGCTCGCTTGTTACATACATTTTACTTTCACTGGTTACCTGTGGCATATACGGTTATTACTTCATTTACAAATTGGCTGAGGAAGTTAATATTGCCTGCGAGGGAGATGGCGAGCAGACTTCGGGACTTGTTGCATTTATTTTACTGTCATTCATTACCTGCGGTATTTATGCTTATTATTGGTACTACAAATTGGGAAATCGTTTAGCGGCAAACGCTGTTCGTTACAATTTAAATTTCCAGGAAAATGGTACGACCGTATTGATGTGGTGCATTTTTGGTGCTTTCCTGTGTGGTATCGGACAGTTTATTGCAATGCACATTTTGATTAAAAACTCAAATATGATTTGTGCTGCATACAACCGTTCCAAAGGATTATAACTGTTTACAAGGAAAAGAATATGTGATAAGATAAGAACAACCCGCAAAGAGGGAGTAGTTCCGCGCCAAAAGGCGAGGTGTAGATTTCGTCAGTACGATTTGAAAGAATCCGGAATTTACGGAACAAATTAGATTTGTTGAACAAGACTTTTTGTGCATGTGTTTTGCATGCACAAAAAGTCTTGTTTTATTGAGGCGGGCTGCGAACTTTGAAATTGTTATTAATCAGAGAAAGGAAAGAAAAGATGAAAGAAATTTACCAGATGACTAGGGAAGAAATACTCCAAAACCAACATGTCTCGGAGAAAGGCCTGACAGAAAGCAGGGTGCAGGAAATAAGGCAGAAAATAGGGGAAAATCAGTTACAAGCAACAAAGAAAAAAAGTCCGGTGCGCATTTTTGCGGAGCAGTTTCAGGATTTGCTGGTTATTATTTTAATGATAGCCGCAGTTGTGTCGATGTTATCAGGAAATGTGGAGAGTACGGTTGTAATCTTTGTTGTTATTGTGATGAATGCTGTGCTTGGAACGGTTCAATATCTCAAGGCAGAAAAGTCGCTTGATTCTCTCAAGGCACTTTCATCACCACATGCAAAAGTACTTCGTGATGGTAAAAAAATGAAAATCTTTTCTAAAGAGATTGTACCAGGGGATATTCTTCTTCTGGAAGCAGGGGACATGATTGCAGCAGATGGACGTATTTTGGATAATTATTCGCTTCAGGTTAATGAAAGTTCTCTTACCGGAGAATCCACAAATGTGGATAAATCAGAAGATGCTATTGAGGAAGAGGTGGCATTGGCAGACCGAATCAACATGGTATATTCCGGTACATTGGTTGCGCAGGGACGTGCGACGGTGTTAGTAACGGCGACAGGAATGAAAACGGAGATGGGAAAGATTGCGGAACTCATGAATGCCACTCAAGAGAGGAAAACACCTTTGCAGGAAAGTTTAGATGATTTTGGGAAAAAGCTTGCTATTGTAATCATGATTATTTCCACAATAGTGTTTGTGTTGAGAATTTGTCAGAAACAGCCGATACTGGATTCACTAATGTTTGCTGTGGCTCTTGCTGTGGCGGCAATTCCGGAGGCACTTAGTTCTATTGTTACGATTGTGCAGGCCATGGGAACAAGGAAAATGGCAGAGGAGAATGCCATTATTAAGGAATTAAAAGCGGTGGAAAGCCTCGGGTGTGTGTCAGTAATCTGTTCGGATAAGACAGGAACGCTGACACAAAACAAAATGACGGTAACAGATATATATATTAATCATACTGTTGTTAAGCCGGAGAGCCTTAAGTTAACGGAACCGCTTCACAGAATTTTTTTGTACAACGCGATTTTGAATAATGATGCCTCCGTTCAAATGAAAAAGGAAATTGGAGATCCCACAGAGAGCTGTCTTTTGACAATGGCACAAAAAGCCGGATTGACAAAGGCTGGAATTTCTGAAGAGGACATTCGTGGAATGATACCAAGAATGGAAGAACTTGCTTTTGACTCAGAACGTAAGCTTATGAGCACCAAATACCGTCTGCATGGTATAACGATGATACTAACGAAAGGTGCAGTGGATGTTTTACTGGAACGATGCGTAAAATGTGCCGAGATTGGTGGAAATCGTGATATGACTGACAAGATGAAAGAGAAAATTTTGCAACAGAATCAGAAGTTTTCTGAAAATGGTCTCCGAGTACTTGCTTTTGCATATAAAGAGGTTAATGAGGGCAAGAAACTGACGTTGGAGGAGGAAAACGGATTTATCTTTGTCGGTTTGGCGGCAATGATTGATCCACCGAGAGAGGAAGCAGTGGATGCTGTACAGACAGCCAGACAGGCTGGAATTCGCACGGTTATGATTACCGGAGATCATAAAGTGACAGCAGTGGCAATTGCAAAAAAGCTGGGCATTTTCCAAAAAGACGATTTGGCGGTGACGGGACAGGAATTGGATGCTATGAGTGACGAAGAATTGGATGGGCTTTTGGAAGAAATTTCTGTTTATGCAAGAGTTTCACCGGAAAACAAAATACGAATTGTGAGAAACTGGCAAAAGAAAGGCCGCATTGTAGCTATGACAGGGGATGGAGTAAATGATGCACCGGCACTAAAGAAAGCAGATATTGGCGTGGCAATGGGAATTACAGGAACAGAAGTATCAAAGGATGCCTCCTCTATGATTTTAGCGGATGATAATTTTGCTACCATTATTAAGGCTGTGTTAAATGGAAGAAACGTGTATCGTAATATAAAAAATGCAATACAGTTTCTGCTTTCCGGAAACATGGCTGCAATTATTGCGGTACTTGTTTGCTCGGTAGCAGCACTCCCATCACCCTTCAAACCGGTTCATCTTCTCTTTATAAATTTGTTGACAGATTCGCTGCCGGCACTAGCCATTGGAATGGAGCCATCGGATCCTGAACTATTGAAACAAAAGCCGAGAAAACCAGAGGAAGGTATTCTTACAGGAAAATTTGTGAGCCATCTCTTTGGCTATGGTGCGCTTATTGCTGCAGCAACAATGGCAGCATTTTGTATGGGGTTGAATAGGAGCGATGCAATGGGGGCTACAATGGCATTTGCTACCCTGACATTGGCACGGTTATTTCACGGCTTTACCTGTCGGAGCGAGCGTTCGCTGGTAGATTTGAAATTTTCTACGAATCTATGGAGCATCGGTGCTTTTGCAGCGGGAACATTATTACTGGCTGCAGTGCTTTTTCTGCCGGGATTGCAGATACTTTTTGAGGTAACTCCATTAAGTGGAATGGAGTATGCAACTATTCTGGGACTGGCAATATTACCAACCATAGTTATTCAAGGGTATAAGTTCATAACTAGCCAAAAAACAAGGAATTTGTTAAAATAAGAGAAAGAAACACGATACAAAACTTGCATTTGGAGAAAAGAGGCGATGATATGAATACAAAGCGGGAATTTTGGCAGCGAAATGTGGTTGCAGTGGTTGGTATGTTGATTTTTTCAGCGGGTATTAATCTTTTTATCGTACCGGCAAATCTTTATAATGGTGGTGTTTTGGGAATTAGTCAGGTGATTCGTACGGTATTGGTGCGTTATTTTCATTTGGCATCCGGAACAACGGATATTGCGGGTATTATTAACATGCTTTTGAATATTCCATTGTTTGTACTTGCCTATGTATTTGTCGGTAAGAAATTTTTCTTTCGGACATTGGTTTGTGTGGTGAGTCAAACATTGTTTCTTAGTTTGATTCCGATACCGGCGGTACCAATTGTAAGAGATTCTCTTACCGCAAGCATAATTGGTGGAATTTTTGGAGGAACAGGAATTGGGATAGCATTGCAATCCGGTGGATCAAGCGGTGGTTTGGATATTGTTGGTATGATTTTTACCAAACGGTTTAAGGGATTCAGTGTTGGTAAAGTGTCACTGTCGGTAAATGCAGTTATTTATATTGTTTGTGCAGTATTGTTCGGACTTCCTACGGCAGTATATAGCATTATATATTCGGCAGTAAGTATGTTGATGACAGATCGGGCTCATACGCAGAATATTAACACGGAAGTGGTTATATTTACCAAAAAGAAGCCTTTGAAGATTATTGATTACATTGTCAATGAATATCACCGCGATGCGACCTGGTGGGAAGCAAAAGGCGGTTATACGGAAGAAAATACATATATGGTTATTGTTGTTTTGTCCAAATATGAATGTGCTCATTTAAAGCGGGAATTAAAAGAAGTGGATGAGCATGCATTTGTAATTGTAAAAGATGGGATGTCTGTGGTTGGAAAATATGAAAAGCATTTACAAGGGTAAAAGTTGTTGCTTTCATACTGGAAGCTTATTTTCAAACTTGACAGAACTAAACCTAAGCGATACAATGTATTTAGTAATACTAAACAGTTAAGAGGTGAGGGCATACGGCGAGTTTTGAACAACAGTTAAAAAAGGGTGTATTAGAGATGCTGGTTCTTGAACTTTTGGCAAAAAAGAGTATGTATGGGTATGAGATGATACAAACCTTAAAAGGGACGAGCGAGGATTTTTTTGCTTTAAAAGAAGGAACGCTATATCCGATTTTATACCGCTTGGAGGACAATGATTTTGCAAAAAGCAGCTGGTCTGAGCCGAAAGATGGCAAGGCACCCAAGAAATATTACGAAATAACAAAGAAGGGGAGAGAGAGACTTTTGTTTCAAAAGGAGCATTGGACTTTGTTTGAAAAGAAAGTGGATGAATTATTAAGGGGGAACGGCAAATGACAGAACAACAATTTTTACGACAGATAAAGCGGCTCCTGCATTGTAAAGCGGACAAAAAACGAGAGATACTGCGACAGCTTGAGTCAGACATTGCGAGTGCGAAAGAAGGCGGAAAGAGCTGGGAGGAGATAAGGCAGGAGTGGGGAACACCGGAGCAGTTTGTTAGTGAATTTAATGAAGATGGACGGAGCATACAAAAAGGGAAAAGAATCCTGATTGGCAGCGTGGCAGTGCTTGTTTTATTTGCTTGTGTGGCGGCAGGTGTTTGGTTTGCACACTCGCACGAAAAAAACAGCGGGCAGCAGTTGACAAAGAATGTTGAAACTCAGAAAATCGAGAAAATTCCTGATGTTGTACGAGAGGTAATTACCGATTTTTCGGATGGCGCATATGAAAAATTTATCGCTCGGTGTGATGCGAAAATGCAGGCGGCATTTTCTAAGAAAAATTGGGAAGATGCACAAAAAATAGCTTCATCACAGATGATTGAAAAAGCAGAAAATGAGAAGTTATTAAGTGTGACACAAACCACTCAGGCAGGATGGGATTTGAAGGTTTATCAAGTGGCTGTAGACTATGGCAAGCGTCAGATTGTGTATACGATTTCTCTGGATACAGAAAATTTAATTGCCGGATTTTATTTTAAATAACGGGGGTGTTTGTATGGAATGGCATGGAGCAATAGCAATTTATGTGATTGGTACACTGGCACTTATTATAAGTGCAGTTCATACGGCGGTAACAAGTCAGGAAAAAGGAATCTTAATGAATGGTTTTGAACTGGAAAAAAATCTGGATGAGAAAAAATACAGGCAGGTAAAAACACTGCTTCTTGCGCTGCAGTGTTTCCTGTTAATTTTATATGTTGTTTTATTTATTTTCTTCCGTCACTATCTGGTGGCACTAATCGGTTTGTTTTTCTGCGCAATTCTGCCATTTGCGCTTACGCTTCTGGCGGTTCCGAAAAATCAGGATTAATACTAGGTGCGGTTGAAATAGTCGATTCCATCGTTTGGTTTAAAGTAAGTTCGGATGTAGCCGTCTGTGGAAACAAAAACAATTTCATTGGCAGCAGCTAAATAATAAACATCATCACCGTCTTCGGCTTCCGCTTTATGGAGACTGTCTCTTATACACATCTCCGATCCCACGAGACAGGCAGAAATCTCGTAT
>ENA-OZGF01000777-OZGF01000777.1-human-gut-metagenome-genome-assembly--contig:-NODE-777-length-11450-cov-4.742870_pt1 | contig 11450 bp, 6 predicted proteins | sample MGYA00245116_ERZ653657 | MGnify/ENA primary metagenome ERZ653657 (study PRJEB26926, sample SAMN06165034) | human gut metagenome | biome: ENVO:00009003; feature: ENVO:2100002; material: ENVO:00002003...
ATACGAGCCGGCGACAACCTCGCCCGCCTCGCTTGTAAGCCTCGTCGAGCCGTAATTTACATAAACGGCGGTTCCGTTATCAAACTCGGTTTTGCGAAGCCCGTTTTCAAGAATTTTATGCGATATGATTTTTGCGTTTTTAATGCTTTCAAAGTAATCGTTATAGGCGGAAACAGTTTCATAAATTCCGCCATCCAGCCCCGAAAACACCGTGCTGTGGTAAAGTGTCTGCTTGGCTGTCATAAGCGATTTATCATACCGTGCGGTCAGCGTGTAGCTAAGCCCACAGCCCGCCTCGGCGGCGCGCAGAACGGCGGTTTTCGGCTCAATCGAAAGATTTACGGCGTCCGCCGTCATCGGCACATAGCCCTTGAAGACAATTTCGTAAAACGGTATATCCGCCGTAAACAAATCGTTTTCAGCCGATTGCGTGGGCGCGCAGGTAATAAGCGATGAATAAACCGCCGAATATGCGTTTGCGTTATCGCCGAGCAGCTTCAGCCCGCTTCTGCGGCATTTCTCCGCAATGGCGGCGTAATCCGCCGCGAAGCCCGATTTCACATAATACTTTCTGTCGGCGTAATCGGAATACGCGCCGGCAGACGCGGTATTAAAGGATAAACCGTCAAGCCCCAGTTTTTTCACCGTATCCGCCGATTTTTCACCTGCCGAAGCAAGCTTTTCGCGCATTATGAAATATTCCTTATTTGCATATCCGTTTCCCGTGCCGAATTCGGTTTTATAGCGCAGCGCCCTCTGCCCCACGGGGGTTACGGCGTAATCGAACATTTTTCTTATTCCGCCGCCCGAGCGCGCAAAGTAGACTATATCAAAATCAAAATAAAGCGGTGAATTTATACTGCCGCAAAGGTCTGTAAGCGCCTTTAGCTGTTTTTTACCGCCGAAGGTCGCGGCAATTTTATAGTCGCCGCCTATCTTATCGGTATCAATACCCGAGCTGCCGTAGCCCACAAGCTGAACCGCCGGTGAAACGCCGGTTTTACCGTGAATTTTTTCCACAATGCTTTCGGCTTCCTTAAGAGAGGTTGTTACAAACAGCTTGTTATACGGCACGCCCAGCGCCTGTGCGGAAACATGAGTTCCGCCTATAAGCTTAAGGCTCAATGCGGTGTCCCCGGTTGTTTCTTTAAGCCCGTATTTTTCCGCAAGGTATTTTCGGTATCTGTCAGCCATGCCGATATAATTTGCATTTTCGCTGGCAAGCGGATAATAGCTTACCGAAAGCTTTGACGATACGGTGTTTTTTGAATATGTGTTTGAGAAAAATCCCCTTATCTGAAAAGCCGCGTAAACCGATGAATAGCCGTAGCTTGTGTTGCCCACGCTGCACTCTATGCTGGCACATTCGGCACCGTCCTCAATAATACCGCAGACTGCGTCCTTTCCGGTTTTCGCCCCGAACACGGGCAGTCTTACAGGCTCGGTATTATTTACATTGCCGCTTTTTATGCTTTCCGAAACAAGGTCGGTGCCGTAAACGGGATATGAAGCGGTGTAGCTTGTATCGGCCGACCAATCGCGCGGGTAAATAAGCGCGCCGCTGCCCGAGGGCACAAAGAGATAATCCTCCTGCGCGGTGTTTGCGGCCGAGGCAAAAAACGGCGATAGGATAATTCTGTAAATATATTCCTCGTTCTCGGTTATTTTGTTTGGGTCTACCGAAATATTTATCCCGTCAGCCAAAAGCGTATATTTCACAGGAACGGAAATTTCCTGCTTTGAAAAATAATAGTTTATTTCAAGCCCGTCTTTCAGCTGTTCAATTGCATAGTCGCCCTTTTTAAGGCTGCCGGTATAGGCGTATAAAAGCTCAATTTGCAGCGTTTCCGGGTCAACATATTCCAGCGTCAGCGGGGTTTCGGTGTGCGGGTGGTTGTTTTCCTCAAAGCCGTCCTCATCGTAGCGCGGCTGCTGTAAGCCCGACGGCAAGGTTGACCACACTCTGCCGCTGTGCTTATCCGTAAGTAAAACTCTGTAGTGCTCGCTGTCCCACGAAAGCGAATAGCTTTCGTTTTCCGCCGCGGTAAAGCTTTGGGACAGCTTTTTTTCGTGCTTGGGGTTAAAACGCTTTACGGCACTTTTTTCTCCCCCGCAGGCACACAGCGCCGCCGCGAGGGAAAGCACTGTTATAAAAGCAATGAATTTTTTAAACATTCTTTTCCCTCCCGTTACCTGAAGAATATTTCGCGGATTATTGTGCCGGCAAAGCTTACTGCCTGCTGCAAAAGCAGAACGGTAAGTATGCCTATGAATATAACTATCAGCATTCCGAGTATCGTCATAACCGCTATGCCTACAAATCTCCCGAACGATATATCGTGAATTATTACAGAGCCTACTATAACCATAAACACCGCAAGCAGCTCTGTAAATACAAGGAATATCGTCAGAAATTCGCCCTCGGTAAGATTGAGCATATGCGAGAAAACTATATACACCGTATTGCCTATAACCACCGGAAACAGGCTGTAGGTTATAACAAGATAGATTTCCCTGAACTTGCCTATTCCGCCGAACAGAGTGGCTATTGCCCAGTTCGTTACGCTCCAAAGAATAACAAAGCCTATTGTTCTTGCAAAAACAAGCAGCGAGTTTATGCTGTTTTCAGAAAGCGGGCGGAAAAGAAAACCGCTTGAGGTGGTTTTTAAAATAGTTGTTATATAAAACGCCGCCATAACCGCCGTGCCCGCAATTACAGACCCGCACTTGCCGCGCTTTATATCGCCGAAAACTACTGCCGGGTGCATAGGCGCGCGAATAACGCTTTTAATCTCGTTGTTTTTAATGAGCACAAGCCGCCGCTTTTTCGCATACACGCATACAGCAGCCACTGCCGCAATCAAACCGGCAAGCAGGGTTAAAAGCCAATTGAAATTAGCCTTTAGCCAGTCCTTACGCAGGTAATCAAACGCCTGACTGTAAAGCTTTTTGGACATACCCTTTTTTGAGTATTCAAGCGCCGCCTTATAATCCTTTTCCTGCATAGCGGATTTTGCAAGAATATAATACGCCGATATATTTCCGCTGTCGCAATCGAGTATTTTGCGGCAAAGCTCGCCGGTTTTGTCGTAATCGCCGTTTATATCGAGCTTATCCGCCTCTTTTAACAGCTTACCGTATTCGGTAACGCTGAAAACCGTTATATCAAGGTCGTGGCTGTCTATTGCGACTATTCTGTCGCCGCCGTCAAGCAAATCTATTCCGGCAATGCCCGAAAATGTGCCCTTCTGGTCGCCCTTCCCCGCGCCGCCGCCGAAAGCGGCAAGCATAAACAGATCCCTGTCATACAGGTATATTCTGCCGTAGGAAATATCGTAGCAATATATAAACCCGCTGTCATCAACGGCTATTCCCGCAATATTCGGCGTAAGCTGCTTGTTATCCACCGTTCCCACATAATAATCGCCGAAGGTTGTATCCTCCGAATCCAGTATATTTGCCCCGCCCGGGCTTAACTGCCTTATTTGCCCGGTTTGCAGCGTCTGCGAGGTTTTACCCGTAGCGGTATAAATGAAATTATCCTTATCCGCATAAAGGTCGGTAAACTGGTACGGCAATCTGCTTGCCGAAGCTGAACGCTTGGCATTGGTAGAGGTGAGCTTTTTCCACATTTTAGCAATAAACTGAGTAACCGTGTTTTTAACGCTGTTAGCGCCGTAAAAGCCCAAAAACTTGCCTGACGGAGCATAAAGTATGGCGCCGTAGTAAGAGCCGTCACTTAAAACATATGTATATCCTGCCGAATCCACCGTAACCTTTATCGGCTGGTACATAAAGTCATCGGGAATAAGGGAGGATTCAGGTAAAAGAATCTCATTTACACAGCTGCTGCCGTTGCAGACAAGCACTCTGCCCGCCTTTGTATCGGCAATATAAATTCTGCCGTCGGTATGAACATAAACGCCCTTTGCCTCCTCAAAGCGGGTGCGGCTGCCGTCCGGCATAGTTATTTCCTTTATCTCGTTTTTTACGGTGTAGCTTTTTCCGTCAATTATAATAAGGCGCGAGCCCTTGCCGTCCAAAATATAAATATCACCGTTTTTATCGGTGCATACATCGTTAAGCTCGCTGAACGCCTCAATTCCCAGCTTTCCCGAATTAAGCACCCTTTCAACACTGTAAACCGCGTTTACGGGCTGCGCGCTGCAGCTGTCCGAAACAACATAATTATGGGTATAATAGGGTATTTCGGCACTATCGCCCTCGGGCGAGACCGCCGACGCGGGAACAGCCGTCAAAACGGATAGAGCCATAAAAATACAAAGTAACAAACACGCTGTTTTTTTCATAAGCTCCTCCTATTCCTTTATTCCCGCGCTGTTCATAGATTCAAGAACATTGCTTTGCGATATCATATAAACCAATATGGGAGGCAGCATCATAATAACGGTAACAGCCATTGCGCTACCCGCTCTTGCTATGCCGCCTGCGGTTATCTGGGTCATAATAGCCGGCAGAGTTTTCAGCGCCTCGCTGAAAATAGTGCCGCCCGGCACTCCCGACCATACATCCCTGAAGGCAAAGAGGGTCAGCGTCATACAGCAGGGCTTAACCATGGGAAAAACAATTTCCCAAAAGGTCCTGAAATAGCCCGCGCCGTCTATACGGGCGGCTTCAAGCAGCGCGTCGGGAACGCTGCCCTCCATGTACTGCTTCATAAGGAAAACACCCATGGTAGAGGCGAGATACGGCAAAACATACACCCAGTAGGTGTCTATCATTTTCAAATATGAACATATCAGCTACTGCGGTATTGCAAGGGTAAAGGCATTGAAAAGCAGGGCGTACTGAATTGATTTGAAAATCAGCTTTTTCCCCTTAATATGCGATTTTGTAAGCACAAACGCCGCCATGGTTGATATAAAAACATACAGGACCGTTGTAACAAGCGAAATAAAAACGCTGTTGAAAATATACCTTGAAAGCGGTATGCGAAGATTGGAAAGCAGCCCGGGCAGCGCAAGGTAATTCTGCGCGGTAGGTCTTGTAACCAAAAACCGCGGCGGGAAAATCATAAGCTCATCAAGCGGCTTAAACGAGGTTGTTATGCAGTAAATAAGCGGCAAAACCGAGAAAATTCCGAACAGCAGCAAAAAAACCACATAAACCACATTGCCCGCCCTTGAGCGGGTATACCTTTTGCTTTGAGAAACAGAGCCTGAGCAGCGTAAAGCCAGGCGCTTATATTTTTTTTGCTTTGAAGCTGTGTTTGTCATATTAAGCGCCTCACTTTCCTACCCTGTTTATAAGCTTTGCAATAGCCGCCCGCGTAAGCATCATAAGCGCAAACAGAAAAACGGATATTGCGGAAGCATATCCCATTTCATAGCGTACCGTTCCCGCATCGGCAAGGTAAGATACCACCGTATCAACCGAGTTTGAAACAGACGGATAGCCAGCCAAAGCAATAGGCAGCTGGCTTATTGAAAAGGATGAGGCTATCTGCATTACCGCACTGAACAGCAGTATATGCTGCATTGAGGGAAGCGTAATATACCAAAGCTCCTGCCAGCGGTTGCGTATTCCGTCAATCGCACCCGCCTCGTACATTTCGGCGTTAACATTTTGCAAGCCGGAAATATTTGCAAGAAAGCCCACTCCCATGCTCATCCACAGCTGAACAACAATTATTATAGGGGTGACATACGCCGCGTCCTTCAGCCAGTTTATCGGCTCGGTTATAAAGCCAGCCGATAAAAGCAGACTGTTCATATAGCCGTAGCTGTCGCTCGAAAACGCCACCTGCCAAATGAAATATGCGTTGCCCACAAGCGCGGGGCAATAAAACATAAAAGAAAGCAATGTTCGCATAAAGGGCTTAAATTCATTTAAAAACCAGGCAAGCACAAAGGAAAGCGCAAAGCCCACAGGCCCCGTTATAAGGGCCAAAACCAGTGTGTTTTTAACTATGGTTACAAAAACCTCATCGTCAAAAAACATACGGAAGTAATTTGTAAAGCCAATAAACCTCGGTGCGGAAACCATATCAAAATCAAACAGGCTCAGTATGACCGACGCCGCTATTGGAATAATGAGAAACAGTATAAACAAGAGTATAAACGGCGCAATCATTATGTAACAGGGTAAATTTTCCTTAAAACTCTCCTGCGGAGAAGCCGCCCTTTTTAGTAACCTTTTTGAATTCATCAAGCCTTCTCCCCCCTGTATTGCTCAACCTTGCGCTCTATTTCGTTGTTCGCTATATCCGACCATTTCATAAGCGCGTCCTTCGGAGATTCGCCGCCGTTTACAACGCTCCAGAAGGCCTGGTCAACCGCGCGCGATACATAATAGCTGCCCGGCACTTCGGGAATTTCCTTTATTTGCGCCCGCTGCTCCTTTAAAATTTTAAGGTCGCCGGCAGACCATACCATCTGTTCAAACGCCTCGTTCGTTGCCGTTGCGGTTCTTGAAACCGTCCCAAGAATCGACTCAACGTTGTTGTTATATTTAAGCTGCGTATCAGCACGCGTCCACCATTTAAGGAACTCCCACGCGCCCTCTTTATTTTTTGAGGCGGATAAAATTCCGCAGCCCGTTCCCGCGCCCGAAACGGTGCGGTCAACCGTTCCGTCAGCACGGCGTGTACCGGGAACCAGAGCTACCGCCCACCTGCCGTCAATTTCGGGCGCCGCCTGCTTAAGCGTGGTGTACTGTGTGTAAACCTCTATGCCCAGCGGCATTGTGCCTATTCTGAAACGGTTGTAAAAGTTAGCGGTGGTTGGCATTTTATATTTGGTATACATTTCGCTCCAATATGTAAATGCTTTAAGCGAAAGCTTTGAATCAAGGGTGCAGCTGTTAAGCTCCTTATTATAAAGCTCGGCGCCGTTTTGCTGCAATATAGAGGCGAAAAGATTAAGCCCGCCCACACCGGTATTAACGGTTGTTGAGGCTGTTATTTGAGTATACGGAATCCACGATGCCATATTGTTTCTTTGCAAAACTGCGGTAACCGCAAGAAAATCATCCCATGTTTCGGGAACTTCCAGCTCTAAAACCTTGAAAATATCCGTCCTGTAAAACATAAGATAAAACGACTGCGTATCGGGCAAGGCGTAAATGCCGTTTTCATAGGTGTACGGCACCGCCGAGGTTTCACCGAAACGCGTGGCAACCTCGCTGTAATCGGAAAACCCGGTAAGATCCACCAAAGAGCCGCGCATGGCAAGGTTTACCGGCTCGGTTCTTGCAAGGTGCAATGATAAATCGGGCGCATTTCCCGAAAGAATACCGTTAATAAGCGATGCATTCGTAAGCTCCAGGCGAACGTTTATCCCGGTTTCGGGCGTAAAGCTTTCTTCTATAAGCGAGTTCAGCACCATTGCCTGGTCTCTGCCCCAGTTGACCCATATTTTAAGCTGCCCGCCGCCCTTGCCGCCTGATTTGTAATCATCCGTAAAGGATATGAAAAACCGCTTAACCCCAAAGGAAATACGGTGCAATAAGCTCGGCATATCTACCCTGTAGCCGCTGCCGCAGGGGACGAATATAAGCCTGTCTATTCCGAGCGGCATAGCCTGCATATCGTAAAGCCATGAGCTTACCGTTGTGTAGTTGTTGTAATAATCCTTAACATAGTTTTGCGCGGTGTAGGGGTTATCACGCATTGACTTCAAAACCCGCGCCATATTTTTAATCGAGGTTATAAGCGAGGTAGTCTCATTCCCCGAAAGCCTTTTCATATCCTCAGCCAGCGTATTGCACTGCTCATAATATTTATTAAGAGTATCGTTAAAGCCGTCTATCTGCTTGAAAAGGTCATAGTCGCGCGAGGAATCGGGCGAGTCGCCGGTTATCATTGTTATTTGCAAATAAAGGTTGCCCAGCCCCTCGGTTATAGCCTTAAGCCTGCGGTAATACTCGGCGGTGGGACCCATGGTCGCCGACATGGAAAGCGTATGCTCACCCTTATCAAGCCATATGTAATAGGGGTTGCCGCTGTCATCCGCAAAAGCGCCGCGTTTCCATGAGGTTCCGTAGTAAAATTTCATTTCGGCGGCTTCCGCAAAGGGAATTTTGCCGTCAATTTTCATTCTGCGGTAGGAATATCCGTTTACGGTCTGATCCTGCTTATAAATATATCTTAAATCGTAATATCCCGCCGTTTCAACCTCAAAGCGCCATACCGCTTCCTCTCCGGGGGTCTTCCAGCTTGTAAGCCCGATGTAGTTTATAAACTGCTTTTCCGCGCTTGAGGGGCTTATTGCGGGCGAGGAGGTATCCGACTTTGAAACAATGGAGCGATTACTCTTTCTTGCCGCACTTTCGCCCTCAATAACAATAGGCTCTGCCGATATGCTTTCGGCTTTATCGGCATTCTTCGTTTCACTGTAGCTTATCGGCACCGCGGGGGCTTTAAGCCTGATTTCCGCTATGGCAAGACTCTCGCTTAAATTTCCGATTTTAAGCGTATGGCTGCCCTCTGTCAGCAAAAATCTGTACGGATCGTTTTCCGCTCCCGTCTCATCGAATACCGAAACCGAAACAAAATCGTTATAATCCACCTGCTCGGGCGTATACTGATCTCCGTTTTTATCTTCTCTTATCTTCCCGCTGTCCTTATAATAATGCGGCAGCTTAAGGCTGCCTGCCTCTGTAAAAGGCGAAGCGCCGTCCAGTCTTAAGGAAAGCTCAATCTCCCCGCCGTTTTCCCTGAGCGGAAGATATGTAATGCAAAGCTCGTAAAGAGCGTTTTTCGGCACGGTGACCGAATACTCCGCTTCTCCGCTTTCGGATACGGTTTTCACACCTCCGCGCCCGTTCAGCGTTTCACTGCCGCCGGGCAGCAAAATATCCTTTTCGGCAAGCGGAGCATCACTGTTATTTTCCTTATACATCATATAGCCGTTTTCGTCGGTGCTGTAATAAACGGCAGAGGAAGTGTCGCCATCCGTCCCCTTTGCCGCCGTCGGCAGCGCCGCAGCGATAACACCTATAAGCAAAACAACAGTAATTATGCCCGAAATGCCCCGTGTAAGCCTTCGTTGCTTCATTATATCTCAACCTCCTGCGTCAGTTGCGGCTACTTATCAAGCAACAGCATTGTTTCCTTAACCGAACGGCTCTGATACAACCGCACATAATCAACCGTATAGTCTATGCCGTTGAAGCTGTCTTCATCAAGCCACATTGAATCGTTTCCCCACGGAACATTTTCCGGAGTTGAAAGCCCTATGCCTATAATAACATCCATAGGCGCATGAATTGCCGCCTCGGTAAGCCCATTTTCAAGCTTATCCCACAGGCTTTGCGTTAAATCGTAGGTGATATAAGGCTCGTTGTCAATATACATCGTCATTTCCCGCGGCGTCCATAAAAAGCCGTAAATATGGTACTCATTTGAAAGATTTTCGGTATTTTCGTAGGTGTAGTACCGCTTTCCGCTGTGCCTCGGCGCCTGAACATGATAGCTGTCCCTTATAGCGTTATCCCACCGCCACAAATGCAGATTCGGAGTAACGCGCTCGCGGGCGGTATTGTGGATTTCAAAAACATCCACCTCCGCAAGGCAGCCGCCGAACAGCTTATCGTAATTAAAATATTTCTGGGCTATAGGCTGAAGCGTTTGCAGCCATAAGGAATGCCACACGCCCGGAATAAAGCTCATTTTCGCCCGCATTTCAAGATAACCGTACCTGTACGCCATGGTATTTGCCGTTTTTACCCCGTATGCCGCGGCATACTTAATATCCGCATTATCGGGGTCGTTATAAGGCTTTATCCGCATTTGCAGCTTTCCGCCTTTGACGCGCCGAAGCCCTTCGCTTTCCGTGCGTATCATTGAGGAAAGCGTGCCGCCGTGATTATCCCATTTGGCGGTATCAAGTGTGCCAGAGTTAAATTCATCGCCCCAGGTATAGCTGTAGCCGTTTTGCAAAAGCTCCGCCGCATATTCCGATGTGTCGGTAATAATAAGCGGCTTATCTCCGAGCAGAAGTCTGCGCAGCACCGCCGTATCCCCCGCGCCTATAACGGTGTCCGAATCAAGGTCTGCCGCGGTCTTGCTTATATCGCCGCCCGCACCCGCACAATACTTTTTAAGAATAATCAGATCCAAAATATCAATATTGCCGTCGGCGTTTACATCCCCCGACTCGGGCATAGTGTTATTAAGCCCTATTGTAACCTTATCAACGCAAAGGATAAAATCCTTATCCTTAACCGATTCATCATAAAAGCTTAAGCCGAAGCTGCCCCAATGCTCTGAGCCTGTGCAGCGGTTTACCGCCGAAAACGAAACGGTTTTCCATTCATCGGTTTCCGAAAGCGCGTACCCGCCGTTTTCAATTCCGCATTCAATAAGGGAGGCGGAGCCGGTCGCTCGATACCCCGTATGCATCATTTTTATCGGAAGCAAGCCGTATACGCCCTCGGCAAATTCAAGTCTGTAGCGCACGGTTATATAATATTTCGTATCCTGCGCCGGTGCGAAAATATCGGAGTACGGAGTACGGTTGTTGTAATACTCGCCCGCCGCCGCTTCATTTACGATCATTTTAAGACCGCTGTCGGCGGTGTAGGGGTATTTGCCGAGTGTGAAAGCTTCAGCGACACCGCTTTTTGTAAGCCTTATGTATTTATTTTCGCCTTCCGCGCATACCTCCCAGCTTGAATATGCGGTATTCTGCATTAAGCGGTTGCCGTTTTCTTTTTGGGAGTCATTGGTATAATTGCCGAAATCAATTTCCATATGCTCCGATTCGGGAGCTCGCTCAACCGTAACGCTTCTTATGTCAAAGGTGAGCCCGCCGTTCAAGCTGTCCGAAGAGGTGAGCGAAATACCTATATTCGCTTTTTCGGGGCTTTCAAAGTCCTTCGGTACGGTTATGGTCGCCGATGATTTCCGCCACTGCGATATTTCCGTATTTTTTCTCAAAACGGTTATTCGGGAATTGAATTCCGCGCTGTAAGCGGCGGTGCTGCCGTTTTTCAAAAGCGTTGCTTCAAGAAAGACCTCGCTGTCGGCACTTTGTGAATGGCGGTATTCAACCGTGACGGTATAAGCCTTACCGGCGGTCAGCCCTATTTTGCTGCTGTCTGTCCAGTCGGGCGTTCCCACGGGACAAATCGAAACCGCCGCCGGAACGGTTTTTAGGTCGTACCATTTGGCTGAAAAGCGGAGGTATACCCCATCGTCGGTCTGCTTTGTCCACTCGCCGTTTTTCAAGCCGCCCGACTCATAATTGATAACAAAGTCTTCAAAAGTATAAGCGGTACCGGCATATTCTGCCGATACCGTAATCGGAGCGGCGGAAAAAACCGAAAAGAATACCGTAAGAGCCGTTAAAAAGCCCGCCGTTTTAATTTTCACCCTGTATTTCTTCCTTTCCGCCCCATAAGTTTAAATTAATGTCTACTGAATAATTGCATTAGCAAATGCAATTATATAAAATCGCTGTCTCTTATACACATCTCCGAGCCCACGA
>ENA-OZGF01000795-OZGF01000795.1-human-gut-metagenome-genome-assembly--contig:-NODE-795-length-11302-cov-5.860674_pt1 | contig 11302 bp, 11 predicted proteins | sample MGYA00245116_ERZ653657 | MGnify/ENA primary metagenome ERZ653657 (study PRJEB26926, sample SAMN06165034) | human gut metagenome | biome: ENVO:00009003; feature: ENVO:2100002; material: ENVO:00002003...
CTACACTTCTAGCTTCGTCGGCAGCGTCAGATGTGTATAAGAGACAGATATATAATTAGTTGATTAAAAATCTAGATAAGGAGAGATTCTTTATGGCAGCAAAAACTTTTAAGATGACGGCAGTGGGTAAAGCAGAGCTTGAAAAAGAGCTTGAGGTGCTCAAAACAGAAGGCCGTATAGATATTGCAGAAAAGCTTAAGGTTGCCCGTTCTTACGGTGACCTTTCAGAAAACAGTGAATATGATGAGGCTAAGTCAGAGCAGGCAAAAATAGAGGCTCGCATCAATGAACTTGAATATCAGCTTGATCACGCAGAAATTATTGATGTTGAAGATGCAGATACCGTTTCAATCGGTAAAACCGTAACGGTTAAGCGCCTCAGCGACGGTGTTGACGCAACATATGAAATCGTTGGTTTCTCTCAGTCAGATCCGTCTCACGGTAAAATTTCCGATGAAAGCCCCGTAGGAAAAGCTCTTATGGGCGCAAAGGCAGGCCAAAAGGTTGTTGTTGAAGCTCCAATCGGCAACTTGGAATATGAAATATTAAGCATTGATTAAGAGGTATTTTTATGGCAGGAAAGTTTGAAATCAGCAAGTTGGCTGACGGCACTTTCTCTTTTGAATTTAAAAATGAGGATAAGATTTATGCCGCTTCACCCGTTTTTGCAAAAGAGGATGAGTGCAAAAGAGGCGTAAAAGCAGTTAAGAAAAACAGCCGTATGAAGGTGCAAAATACTCTTGCGGGCGATGAAGAAAAAACAAATCCCAAATTTCTTGTTGAGCAAGACGGCGATAAGGTTAAATATACTCTCTTTCTTCAAACAGGTGCTGTTGCCTGCACGGGCACTGCCGCAACTGAAGCGGAGGCCATTGAAAATATAGAATTTATCGGCAATAATGCAAACGCCGCTCCTATGGCTGTTGCAGAGGTTGTGCTTTCGGAAAACGAGCAAAAGCAAATCAGAATTGATAAGCTCAGAGCTTTGCAGGAAAGCGGCAATGATCCTTTTGAAATCACTCTTGCAACGCAAACTCACCATTCAAACGAGATTAAAGCAAATTATGATGAGCTTGAGGGCAAGGATGTTGTTATCGCAGGCAGAATTATGACTTGGCGAGACATGGGCAAAGCAAATTTCATTGATGTGCAAGACAGAAACGGAAGAATTCAAGCCTATGTAAGAATGAACGACATCGGCGAGGATAAATTTAAAGAGTTTAAATCTTGGGATCTCGGTGATCTTGTTGAAATCAAAGGCTTTGTTTTTAAAACAAAAACAGGCGAGGTTTCCGTTCATGCAAAGGAAATCAGGCTCATTTCAAAATCGCTTCTTCCTCTTCCTGAAAAATTCCACGGATTAACCGATACAGATACACGCTATAGAAAGCGTTATCTTGATATGATAATGAATCCCGATGTTAAGGATACTTTCATTAAGCGTTCAAAAATTATAACTTCAATCAGAAATTATCTTGACAGCCATGGCTTTATTGAAGTTGAAACTCCTATTTTAAACACTATCCCGGGCGGTGCGGCTGCAAGGCCGTTTATAACTCACCATAATACGCTCGATATGGATATGTATCTTCGCATTGCAACAGAGCTTTATCTTAAAAGGCTTATTGTAGGCGGAATGGAAAGAGTTTACGAAATAGGCAGAAACTTCAGAAATGAGGGCATGGATGTGCGCCATAATCCGGAATTTACCTGCATAGAACTTTATCAGGCATTTACGGATTACCACGGTATGATGGATATAGCAGAGGCGCTTATCCGCAATGCCGCAAATGAGGTTTGCGACAGCCTTCATATTGTGTTTAACGGCACGGAAATTGATCTTGAAACTCCGTTCCGCCGCCTTACCATGATAGATGCCGTTAAGGAATTCAGCGGAATTGATTTTGCCGAATTTATGTCCGATAACGAGAAAGCAATTCAAATCGCAAAAGAAAAGGGCATTGAAATTCAGCCCGGTAAGGCAACTTGGGGAGATATTCTTAACAGCTTCTTTGAAGAATTTGTTGAGGAAAATCTTATTCAGCCAACCTTTATTATGGATTATCCCGTTGAAGTAAGCCCGCTCACAAAGCGTAAGCCGGATTGTGCTGCCCTTACCGAAAGATTTGAGCTCTTCATTCTCGGCGGTGAATACGGCAATGCATATTCGGAACTTAACGACCCGATAGATCAAATGTCTCGCTTTGAGGCTCAGATGAAGCTTCGTGAGGCCGGTGATGATGAGGCTAATATGATAGATCAGGATTTCGTTACCGCTCTTGAATACGGTATGCCTCCCACAGGCGGTCTCGGTATCGGTATAGACAGGCTCGTTATGCTTCTCACCGATTCATACAGCATCCGTGATGTTTTGCTGTTCCCGACAATGAAACCTTTGGATAAGTAAATAATATAACAGCAATGGGCAATTCCAATCGGAGTTGCCCATTTTTAAAACAAACAGAAATACAAATCGGAAGTTGAGGAAAAGAAAGAATGGAAGATAAAAAGATATTGCTTGATAATATTGATAAAATTCATACAACCGAAATGGGAATTGATAGAATTAAAAGAAACCTAAAAATAGATACAGCAGATGTTGTTGAGTATTGCAAAAATAAGGTATTAGATAAAAATTGCAATATATACAAACAGGGTAAAAATTGGTATTGCGAGGTTGAAAATATCAAAATTACTATCAATTCATATAGCTATACAATCATTACAGCACATATTGTTAAGTAATTTCAAGTTTTTGAAACTGAGAAATATGAATTTGAGGTGGAAATATGGCATCAAGCAAGGAATACTTAGAGTTTATTTTAGGGCAGCTATCTGAGTTAGAAGAAATTACTTATCGAGCTATGATGGGAGAATTTATTATTTATTATCGTGGCAAGATTGTAGGCGGTATCTATGATGATAGATTACTTGTTAAACCAGTAAAATCAGCAATTAGTTATATGCCGACAGCTCCGTATGAATTACCCTATGAGGGAGCAAAAGAGATGTTGTTGGTAGATGAAGTTGATAATAGGGAATTTTTGACAGGCTTGTTTCATGCAATGTATGATGAACTGCCAGCCCCAAAACCGAAAAAGAAGAAATAAACAACTTCAAGTTTGTCAACTTGCCCTTTGAGAAAAGGAAAATCGTTTTTTTATGAACGAAAATGCAAATCGGCGGGGTAGAAGAACATTATTATGATTAGAAAATTACAAAAAGCAGATATAAATAAAGTTGCCGATATATGGCTGAATACAAATATAAAGGCACATTCTTTTATCCCTGCTCAATATTGGAATAACAATTTTGAATTGGTAAAAGAACTGCTGATACAGGCTGAGGTCTATATCTATGAGGACAATCAGCAAATACAAGGTTTTATAGGATTGAATGACGAATATATTGAGGGCATTTTTGTTTCTGATGAATATCAATCGCAAGGTATAGGCGGACGACTATTGAATTATATAAAAAACAAGAAACCTAAATTGTCTTTAAGAGTGTATCGGAAGAATATTCGTGCAATATCTTTTTATCAAAGAGAAGGATTTGAAATTCAGTCCGAAGCTTTAGATGAAGCTACCGGGGAAAAAGAATATGTAATGGTATGGCAATCAAAATAATAACTTGTCCTTTGAGAGAAGAAAAATCTGCTCTCAAAGGGCTTTTTTGTTTGTACGGATAATTTACAAACCGTAAAACAAACCAAACTTTATACGGTCTGCAAGTAAGAGTCGATGACGGTTGAACTTTTTACTTGTTTTTGCGGATTTTTAAGCATATGTTTTATAAGATTTGTTGCTTATAAATTTAAAACACAGCTGCTTTAAGCCATACAAACTATGCTTTGTTAAGCAAAAGTAAACTTTTCACAGATTGCATCTGTTTTGCTTGAAAAAATATGGAAAAGTGCTATAATTTTAGGCATCTTATTAAAAATTTTGTTATAATTGACAAGGAGAGGGTAATTATTATGTCAACAAAAGGAAAGAAAATTTTAACAATTATTTTGATTATTTTGCTTGTTCCGGTTTTAATTGCGGGTGGGTATTTTGCCTATGCCATGATTGATTATCACAGAATAGAAGATAATCAAGCTTTGCAAATCAACAGTGTAACAAGCGATGCAGCGCTTGTCGGTGAGGAATATAAAATTGTGTCTTATAACATAGGCTTTGCAGCTTATACTCCCGATTTCGGTTTCTTTATGGACGGCGGCAAGGAAAGCCGTGCTAAATCCGAAGAATCGGTGAAAAATGTAACAAGCGGAATTGCCGAATTTTTAAATTCCGAAAACCCGGATTTTATGATGATTGAGGAGGTTGATAAAAATTCAACACGAAGCTATCATTATGATGAAGAAGAAGCGCTCAGAAACAGCCTCTGCGGATATAATTCTATGTATGCGGTAAATTTTGACAGCCCGTATCTTTATTATCCGCTGAATAAGCCTCACGGTAAATCATATTCGGGCTTGTTAACGCTTTCAAAATATGATATGCAAAGCGGCTTAAGGCGCAGCCTCCCGATTGAAAACGGCTTTATGAAATTTGTGGATCTTGATCGTTGCTATTCCGTTTCAAGAATTCCTGTTAACAACGGCAAAGAGTTTGTGCTGTTTACGCTTCATCTGTCTGCATATACTTCTGACGGCACAATTGCCACAGACCAGCTTAATATGCTTTTAAGCGATATGCAAGCCGAATATGATGCCGGAAATTATTGCATTGCCGGCGGTGATTTCAATAAGGATTTGCTTGTTGATTCCGGCAAAATCTTTGGTATAAACGGTGAAGAATTCACATGGGCACAGCCTATTGATTTGGCTTTGTTTGATGGCTTAAATCTCAGCCTTGTGGCACCTTTTAATGAGCAAAATCCTGTGCCTTCATGCAGAAATGCAGACGGGCCTTATAGTGAAAATCAGTATGTGCTTACGGTAGACGGTTTTATAGTTTCCGATAATGTAACTGTTGTAAACAGTGATGTGTATGATCTTCAGTTTAAATATTCGGATCATAATCCTGTTTATATGAATTTTAAGCTTAATTGATTTGTCCGTTACATAAAATATTAAAAAGCTAAGTGCGCCGTGATCGGCTGAATGTTAATAAGGAAATATCGTTTTCTTGCATAAAAATCTATTAAACCTTTGCCCAAAAGCCTCGCTTCCTTTTTCGGCTTCGGCATAAAAGAATTTTTATAGCTGCAAAACTGCAACGCAATTCAAAATAATATATTTCAATATAAGAAAAACAAACCTCGCAGATGATGTTGGCGCATATCTGCGGGGTTTAATTGATTGTTGTGCAAAAGCCGTTGTTTTGCAGCAAACTTGCCTTATTAACGCTCAGCCTTTTCGGCGCATTTTTTGCTGTTTGCTGTTGCCGGCGTTTGAGTTTTAGCTTTATTGTGCTTCTTTGCGGTGCTGATTACCGGCGTGAAAAACAAGTTTTGTGTATCTGTAAAAAGCAAATTACATAAGGTAACAAATTATTAACGAGTTTAAAAAGTAATTGAATTTTAATATATATGATGTTATAATGTATCGAGTGTAATGCAGCTGTTTTGCAGTTGCATGCTTCAATTTAAATAATTATTATCTGATACACGGCGCCTCGGCAGCGCAAAATAGGAGATGTTTTTATGAGATCGGATTTAATTAAAGAAGGCCCAACAAGGGCGGCTCACCGTTCACTTTTGCGTGCTTTGGGCATAGATGAGCTTGAAATGAAAAGGCCGTTTGTTGCCGTTGTTAATTCAAAAAGCGATTATATTCCCGGCCATATGCACCTTGATAAAATTGCAGATCAGGTTAAAGCCGGAATAAGAAATGCAGGCGGTGTTCCGTTTGAATTTAACACTATCGGCGTTTGCGACGGTATCGCAATGAACCATAAGGGCATGAAATACAGCCTTTGCTCTCGTGAGCTTATAGCAGATTCAATTGAGGTTATGCTTACGGCGCATCCGCTTGATGCAATCGTGTTTATCCCAAATTGTGATAAAATCGTTCCTGGAATGCTGCTTGCAGCTTGCCGCCTTAATCTGCCGTGCATTTTTATTTCCGGCGGCCCGATGTTGCCGGGTAAAAGCACAGAAACCTCAAATCGTATCGGGCTGTCTGAAATGTTTGAATATTCCGGAAAGTATTTTGCCGGCAATATGAGCCTTGAAAATCTTGAAAGCTGTGCTTCAACGGCTTGCCCAACCTGCGGCTCCTGCAGCGGTATGTATACTGCCAATTCAATGAATTGCTTAACGGAAACAATCGGTATGTCGCTTCCCGGTTCCGGCACAATTCCCGCAGTTATGAGCGAGAGGCTTCGCCTTGCAAAAAGAACCGGCGAAAGAGTTATGGAGCTTCTTAAAGAGGATATTAAGCCCAGCGATATAATTACCGAAAAATCAATTGAAAATGCAATTCGCACCGATATGGCTATCGGCTGCTCAACAAACACTATTTTGCATTTAACGGCTATTGCTCATGCGGCAGGCCATGATATAGATCTCAGAATGCTTGATGATTACGGCAAGAAAACACCGCAAATCTGCAAGCTTAATCCCGCTTCTTCCGTGTTTATCACAGATCTTAATGATGTTGGCGGTATTCAGGCGGTAGTTAAGGAGCTTGCAACAGGCGGCATGATAAATACAGATGCTCTCACCGTAAACGGCACCGTGGCAGACAGAATTGCCTGTGCTCCGGATGCAGACGGCGAAATTATCCGCAAACTCGACAATCCGTTTTCAAAGGATGGCGGTATTGCCGTGCTTTGGGGAAATCTTGCAGAGGAAGGCTCTGTTGTTAAAAAAGGTGCCGTTGCACCTGAAATGATGCAGCATAAAGGCCCTGCAAAATGCTTCAACAGTGAAGAAGATGCAATTGCGGCAATCAACGGCGGCAAAATTGTTTCCGGTGATGTTGTTGTTATCAGATATGAAGGCCCTAAAGGCGGCCCGGGCATGAGGGAAATGCTTTCTCCAACCTCTGCCATTATCGGCATGGGCCTCGGCAATTCCGTTGCTCTGCTTACGGACGGCCGTTTCAGCGGCGCTACAAGAGGTGCGTCAATCGGCCATGTAAGCCCGGAAGCTGCTCAGGGCGGCACAATTGCTCTTGTTGAGGATGGGGATGAAATCGAAATCGATATTCCCGCAAGAACGCTTAAGGTTAATGTTTCCGATGAGGTGCTCGCTCAAAGAAGGGCTGCTTGGCATCCTCCCATTCAAAATCTTACGGGCTATATTAAAAGATATGCGCAGCATGTAACAAGCGGTGCAAAGGGCGCTGTTTTTGAAGACTGATTGTTTTTTCGCTGCCTCGGCTCTGCTGTTTGCAGGGCAGGCTGCGTGTGTTGCATAGTTTAAAATAAGGCAGGTATATTTATGCGTGATGATGTTGCAATTTCCGTTCAGAATGTAACAATGTCTTTCCAATTAAATAAGGAGAAAGTTGATAATCTGAAGGAATTTGTTATCAAGCTTATAACCCATAAGCTGGAATATAAAAAGTTTCATGCTTTGAGTGATATTAGCTTTGATGTAAAAAAAGGCGAGCATCTTGCCATTCTCGGTTTTAACGGTGCGGGCAAAAGTACCCTTCTTAAAACCATTGTAGGCGTTTATAAGCCCACAACGGGCAAGATTGAAAAGTGCGGTGTTATAGCTCCTCTTTTGGAGCTCGGTGCCGGCTTTGATCCTAATTATTCAGGCAAAGAAAACATTTTTCTTTATGGCGCCATCCTTGGCTATTCAAGGGAATATATAGAATCAAAATATGATGAAATCGTTGAGTTTTCAGAGCTTGGTAATTTTATAAATGTTCCTCTCAAAAACTATTCTTCGGGCATGAAGGCAAGGCTTGGCTTCTCAATTGCAACTGCAGTTGAGCCCGATGTGCTTATTCTTGATGAGGTTCTTTCCGTAGGCGATGCAAAGTTCCGCACAAAAAGCCTTAAAAAAGTGCAATCAATGTTTGAAAAGGGCGTAACGGTGCTTTTTGTTTCGCACAGCATTGATCAGGTTAAGGCAATTTGTGACACTGCTATTTTGCTTGATCACGGAAAAATTATTGCACAGGGCGATGTTGACACCGTTGCAGATATTTATGATGAAATGACTCGCGGAGTCAGAGACAGTAAAGCAAAGGCAATGAAAGAGGAAAAGGAAATCCTCAAAAAGGTTGTTGCCGCAAAGCCGCAAGCGGAAAGTAATGCTTCCGAAAAACCGGCGGAGGCACCCGCAGCCGAATAATTTGGAGCAGCAGCGATTATGAAACAACTTGAAACCTTGTTCGGCTCTGCCGATATAAATTCGTTTGAATTGCAGGCGGATTTCTCGCAGGCGCTTGAATCCTGCAAAAACAATATATTCAACAGAAAAACGGATGCAGAGCTTGTTAGCGCAAATTCGGTTTTGTTTAATTTCGGCGGCAAGGAATTGCCGCCGTCACGCTTTTATTCGGTTTTGGGCTCTGCCCGCATTGAATGCTTTTTCAGTAAGGGCAGCGCAAATCGGCTTATTGTGTTTTTCAGCGGCGCCCGCACAAGAAACGGTGGCAGAGATCTGGCTCCGTTTCCCACATTTTCTTCTTGGTCTTGGGGCAACGAAACAAACGCAAGCGTGCTTTGTATAGATGATCCAATGTATTATAATTACCCCACACTTCCGCTCGGCTGGTTTTACGGCACGGAGAAAGAAGATTTCAGGGAATATGTTGCAAAGCTTGTTTGCGAAATTGCACGCCTGCTTTGCGTTGAAAACAAAAATATAACGCTTTACGGGCGATCGGGCGGCGGCTCGGCGGCTATAGCCGTGTGCGGCTTTATTTGCGAAAGCTCTGCCGTTGCAATAAATCCACAGCTTGATATTGAAAAATATCCTTATAATGAAAGCTTTACACAAATAACAGGCATAAAAAAGACCGATGCTTTGTTTTTAAAGCGTAATAATTTTGAGAATATAATTAAGCAAAACAAGAAAAACACATTTTTGATTATTTCAAATGCCGCGTCAAAAATCGATTATGATATTGATGTGAATTTTCTTTCCGTTAAATTCGGTGCGCATTTAAAATATGGATTGTCTTGCATGGATAATCTTTGCCTTTGGCAATATTATGCCTGCGGAGAGCCTGATCCGCACAGCGCTTTTGATAATCCGCCGCTTTTCAGAATGATTATGGCAGTGCTTGAATTTATTAAAGCTAAAAATACAGACGGCGCTGCGTTGCTTGCTTCATTTGCAAATGAATATTGGGCAGACAGGTATGAGCTGCTTATGCGCAAGCGTGAAATAAATCAAAAAGCGGTATCACGCGGCGGGGAAATAAAGGCTCTTAAAAATCAGATTGCCGAAAAAGAAATAATTATTTCTAAAAAGAATAAAGAAATTTCCGATTTAAAAAAGCAATCGCAAACCTCGTTTTTTGCAAGGCTTAAGCGTGCCTTGAAAAGATTGTTTAAAAAATGATATAAAAAAAGGAGTATCAAAGATACTCCTTTTTTGTTGCCTTTTATTTGTTTTAGCCTTCGTAATCATCCGGGTTTTCCCAGTTGTGCCAAATTGCCTGCACATCCTCGTTTTCTTCAAACATATCAATCATTCGATTCATTTTCATCATATCGTCTTGATTTTCAAGGCGTGTGTAGGTGGCAGGAATGTATGCCGGCTCGCTTGAAATAACCTTGTAGCCTTTTGCTTCAAGGTCGTCTCTGATTGCGCCCACATCATTTGCCTCAGTGCGAATTTCAAACACATCTTCATCATCAGTGATGAAATCGGTTGCGCCGGCATCAAGCGCATCCATCATAAGAGCATCTTCATCCACATCTTCTTTTTCAATCAGAATAACACCCTCACGGCTGAACATAAAGGTAACGCTGCCGCTTGTGCCCATGTTTCCGCCGGCCTTATCGAAATAATGCCTAACCTCGCCGGCAGTGCGGTTTCTGTTGTCTGTAAGTGCTTCAACAACAACTGCAACGCCGCTTGGGCCATAGCCTTCGTATACAATTTCTTCATAATCTGCTCCGCCGCTTTCGCCGGATGCCTTTTTAAGCATTCTTTCAATATTATCATTAGGCACATTGTTTTGCTTTGCTTTTGCGATAACATCTTTAAGCTTTGAATTAACATTCGGATCCGGGCCGCCGTTTTTAACAGCTACTGCAAGCTCACGGCCTATTTTTGTGAAAACTTTTGCTCTTGCGGCGTCGTTAGCACCTTTTTTTCTTTTAATGGTGCTCCATTTTGAATGTCCGCTCATATATAACAACTCCCTTTGAGATATTAAAAACTGCAATAATTTTATCACATATGCTCTTTTCTTTCAAGAGCATTTTTTCATCCGAAATAAATTTGAATAATTTTGAATTTTATATTGATTTTCTTTAAATGTTATGTTATAGTATTAAAGCAATTGATTGCGGGGTGTAGCGCAGGTGGTAGCGCACCAGACTGGGGGTCTGGGGGTCGCAAGTTCAAGTCTTGTCACTCCGACCATTTTTAAGAGCATCTGTATTAAACAGATGCTCTTTTTTATGTTTTATGTGGTTTTAAAAGAGGGCTTCGGCTATGAAAACGCCTTATAAACGCACTGTCTGCAAAAAACTTAAAACTTTGTTAAATGGCAAAGATATAAGAGTAAGCTGCGGGGATGTGTATTCGCAGGTCAGAAAAAATGATTTTTCTTCATATTATCCTGAGCAGGATTATATTTCCTCCGCTGCTTTGCCGGCCGAAAATGTTTTTGATATTCGTGATTTCGAAGCGGTGCCGAATAATGAAAATGCCGATAATGCCAATGCCCGCTTTTTATTCGCCTCGGCAACAGAAACAGAGCTGCAGAGGTGAGCGCTCAAAGCGCCCGTGCGATTGAATTCGGCAAGTCTGTTAAAAGCAAGCCCTGTGCATCTAAAAAAAGATTCAATCACAAAAGCGGAATTGTAAATATAGTTGTTAAAAATTTTAAGGTAACAGAGGCAGAAATTCCGATTATGATTTGCGGCTATAAGCAGCACGGCATAACAAAGCGTGTTAAAAATATTCTGCTTGAAAATATTGATGTTACAAACACGGAAAGACCGTATGTTTTTGATAAGAGGTTGTTTATTCCCGAATACGCTGCCGAATATCCGGAGGCAAACAGATTCAGAAATTTGCCGTCTTACGGCTTTTTTATCCGCCATGCAGAAAATATAAAATTAAATAACTGTATTTGCCTCCAAAATAAAACATGGAAAAAAAGAAAAGTACATAAAAGATTTAAAATAACAGAAAACAAAATATGTCT
>ENA-OZGF01000801-OZGF01000801.1-human-gut-metagenome-genome-assembly--contig:-NODE-801-length-11249-cov-4.460604_pt1 | contig 11249 bp, 8 predicted proteins | sample MGYA00245116_ERZ653657 | MGnify/ENA primary metagenome ERZ653657 (study PRJEB26926, sample SAMN06165034) | human gut metagenome | biome: ENVO:00009003; feature: ENVO:2100002; material: ENVO:00002003...
GATTTCTGCCTGTCTCGTGGGCTCGGAGATGTGTATAAGAGACAGGGTTTCCAGGTCGATGACGCAGATGCCCTCGCCGGTTTTGTCATCAATCATAATGTTGTTCAGCTTCGTATCGTTGTGCGTTACGCGGAGCGGCAGCTCGCCCGAGGCCTTCATGCGCTCGGCTACGCCGTAATCGTCTGCGTGGTCGAGGAAAAACGCCATCTCATCCGAAACGTTTTTCAGCCGTCCTTTCGGATCCGCCTGTACCGCCTGTAAAAGCGCCTGGTAGCGGAGCGGTGTGTTGTGGAAATCCGGGATCGTCTCGAAAAGAGAGGCGGACGGAAAATCGGAGAGCATCTGCTGGAAGCGGCCGAAAGCATTACCGGTCTCGTAAAACAGCTTTGGATCTGTCACGGCATCATAGCAGGACGCATCGGAAATAAAGAGAAATGCGCGCCAGAATTCGCCGCGCTCATCGACGAAAAACCACGCATCGTCTGTCGTTGGAATCAGGTTCAGCGTCTCGCGGAATGGATCTCCTCCTGCGGCTGTGATTTTTTTCCGCAGAAATGATGTTACCTGTGCAATATTCTGCATCAGCTCCGTTGGATTGTGGAAAACGGTGCGGTTCATGCGCTGCAGAATCGATTTGCGGAGGACGCCGTTTTCGGTGGAGCGCACCAGAAACGTATCGTTGATATGGCCGTTCCCGTGCGGCGTCCAGTCTGTAATCGTTCCCGGGAAAGCAAATGCGTGGACAATGGAAGAGAGTTCTTCCTGTGTGTATGTAATCATCATGGGTATAAACTCCTTATTTTAATTAGACAAACCTGATTAAGTAAAGCACACGCAGGGCGAAAAGTCAAGAAAAGGGCGCGAAACGATTGACAACGAGCGGCATTTCTGACTATAATAGACAGTAATTTAAGAAAAAACAAAACCTAAAATGCAGTGACAGGGAGGAGTACCTGGCGGCGCAAAGCAAAGAGAGGAGATGGCTGGTGAGAATCTCCGTGAGCGTGCCTGCGGAAGTAGCCCTCGAGCAGTGGACTGAACAGAAAAAGCGGACAGCAATGTTTTCCAAGTAGGCTCCAACGTAGTTCCCACGTTACCGGGATGCCGTATCGGATGAAAAAAGTTAAATCCTGTACGGAATGAGCAGAAGTGTATTCTTCTGGAATTCAGGTGGTACCGTGGATGGAAACATTCTCCCTGAACGTAAGGCACAGAAAAGGTGTTTTATGTTCGGGGATTTTTTATGCAGCAAATTTAGAACAGGAGGTTTTCATATGAAACAGATTACAGGAAACAAACTTCTGGTAAAGGCTCTGAAGGAGGAGGGTGTCGAGTATCTCTTCGGTTATCCGGGAGCCTGCACCATTGATATCAGCGATGAGCTTTACAAACAGGATGAAATCAAAATCGTTCTGCCGCGCCACGAGCAGGCGCTGGTGCATGAGGCGGATGCCTATGCGAGAACGACAGGAAAAGTCGGCGTATGCCTCGTTACCAGCGGCCCTGGTGCAACCAACCTGGTCACCGGTCTTGCAACGGCAAACTACGACAGCGTTCCGCTTGTCTGCTTCACCGGACAGGTACCCCGCCACCTCATCGGAAACGATGCATTCCAGGAGGTTGATATCGTCGGCATCACCCGCAGCATCACGAAATACGGCGTGACGGTAAGAAACCGTGAAGATCTCGGACGCATCATCAAAGAGGCATTCTACATCGCACGCACCGGAAAACCGGGCCCGGTTCTCATTGACCTTCCAAAAGATGTCATGGCAGAGTTCGGCAGCGCAGAGTATCCGAAAAACGTCAACATCCGCGGCTACAAACCGAACACCAGCGTTCACATCGGCCAGTTAAAACGTGCGTTAAAGATGCTTTCGAAAGCAAAACGCCCGCTGTTCCTTGCCGGCGGCGGCGTCAACATCGCACATGCGCAGGAAGTGTTCCGCGAAGTGGTCGAGAAAACACAGGTGCCGGTTGTCACAACCGTTATGGGACGCGGCGCGATCTCCACGAAACATCCGCTGTTCATCGGAAACCTTGGCATGCACGGCGCGTATGCGGCGAATATGGCAGTCAGCGAGTGCGATCTGCTGTTCTCGATCGGAACACGTTTCAATGACCGTATCACCGGAAAGCTGCATGAATTTGCCCCGCACGCGCAGATCGTCCACATCGACATAGACACCGCTTCGATCTCTCGAAACATCCATGTCGATATCCCGATCGTAGCCGATGCAAAAGAGGCGATCACGAAGATGGCAGAGTACGTAGAGCCATGCTCCACATCGAAATGGCTTGCCCAGATCGATGCCTGGAAGAACGAGCATCCGCTGACGATGCGCCCGAACGGCGTGATGGGACCGCTCGATATTTTCAACGCGATCAACGAGCAGTTTGACGATGCGATTATCGTCACCGATGTCGGACAGCACCAGATGCTGACAAGTCAGTACGTCGACATTACCGAAAACCGCCAGATCATCATGTCCGGCGGCCTTGGAACGATGGGATACGGCCTTCCGGGCGCGATCGGAGCAAAAATCGGCAACCCGGACAAACCGGTCATCGCGATTTCCGGTGACGGCGGTATGCAGATGAATATTCAGGAGCTGGCGACTGCCGTTCTCGAGGAGCTGCCGGTCATCCTGTGTATCTTCAATAATGAATACCTCGGCATGGTACGCCAGTGGCAGAAACTGTTTTACGGCAAACGGTACAGCATGACGAATCTGCGCGCCGGTGCACTTTCCCGCAGAACAGACGGAGAAGAGTACCCGGAATACACGCCGAATTTTATCAAATTGGCTGAGAGTTACGGCGCAAAAGGCATCCGTGTCATGAAGAAAGAGGATATCGCGGCTGCGTTTGAAGAGGCGAAGAAAAACATCAAGACTCCGACAATCATCGAATTTATCATCGATCCGGAGGAGATGGTTTACCCGATGATCAAGCCGGGCGGAACGCTCGAAGATATGATTATGGACTGTTAGGAGGAGAGCGCGATGAATAAGGGAATGAAAAAAAGATGGATTTCACTGTACGTAGAAAACCAGGTTGGTGTCCTTTCCAAGATTTCCGGGCTTTTTTCCGCAAAAAGCTATAACTTGGACAGCCTGACCGTCGGAACGACCGAGGACCCGACCGTATCGCGTATGACGATCGCCACGGTCAGTGACGATGAGACGTTTGAGCAGATCAAAAAACAGCTGAACCGCATGGTCGAGGTCATCAAAGTCATCGACTTCACCGACGTGTTTGTGCGCATGAAAGAGATTCTGTATATCAAGGTATTCAACTGCAGCGCAGCTGACAAAGTCGAGCTGTTCCAGATCGCTGAGACGTTCAAGGCGAAGGTCATCGACTACGGAAAAGACAGCCTGCTGCTCGAGTTTGTCCAGACGGCGACAAAAAATGATGCAGTTGTGAAGCTGATGAAAGAGGAATTCGGCAAGATCGAAGTCGTGCGCGGCGGAAGCGTCGGTATCGAGTCGATCAATGTGATGGAGCGGTAAAAGAGAGGACGTTTTTGCGTGAACGAAAAGAGTATTACCACAATTACGTTAAAAAAGATTAATAAGAAAAGTGTGTATCAGTACATCTATGAGCACCGCCAGACGGCGAAGCAGCAGATTGTGCAGGATCTGACGATGGGGCTTTCGATGCACAGCGGAACGCTCGAGCATATCTGCATTGACCCGGAAGGGCCGGAGTGCTACTGCGCTTCTTTTTATTGAAGAGTTTCTGCAGTCGGAATTTTAATTTTTAATTATAGAATTTCAGGGATAGAAAATCCGGGAACGGAAAGTTTTACATTGCTTTCCATTCCCGGATTTTTTCTGTTTTTTATCAGTGTTCGTTTTTAGATAAACATCGCATAAATCGACGCTCCGACCACAGTCAGAATACCTGCAACTGCAATCGAAAGGCTGCTCATCGCGCCCTCGACATCGCCCATCTCCATGGCCTTCGCCGTACCGATCGCATGGGAGGCTGATCCGATACTGATGCCCTTTGCAATCGGCTCCTCAATGTGAAACAGCTTGCAGAGCGTCTCCGCCAGCATATTTCCCAGCACACCCGTGATGATGATAACGGCAACCGTGATCGTCACCGCACCGCCGAGCTCTTCCGAAACACCCATGCCGATGGCCGTTGTGATGGATTTCGGCAGCAGTGTTACATACATTTTATGATTCAGATTGAAGATCAGCGCCAGCGCGAGAACCACGGTAAGGCTCGTCAGCACGCCGGAGAGAATACCGGCGAGGATGGCTTTGATATTCTTTTTCAATGCCTCCATCTGCTCATACAGCGGAATCGCAAGGCAGACCGTTGCAGGAGTCAGCAGATAGCTCAAGTATTTTGCACCGTCATTATAATTCTGATAATCGATATCGAAAACAGCAAGGAATACAATGACGACTGCAATGGAAATCAGCAGCGGATTGAAAATCGGAAGCCCAAATTTTTTCTTTAACAGCATGCCGAGCTCATACGCCAGAAGGCTGATGACAACGCCGAAAAATGCAGATTCACAGAGCATATTTGTCATTTTGCGTCCCCTCCTTTGTGTTTCTTTTCCAGCCGGATGACCGCCTGTGTCACGCGTCCGGACACAACCATAACGACGGTGCTGACGAGCGTAATCACGAGAACCGGAACGAGAACGGCTTTTAATTCACCCCAGGATTCCATCAGGCCGACGCCCGCCGGAATGAACATGACCGGCATGATCTCAATCATAAACTTGCCTGCGTCCTCGACGGTATCAAGTTTTAATGCCCCCGTCATCAGAAGCGCCAGCATCAGCACAAGGCCGTAGATACTTGCCGGAATCGGAAGCGGCAGCACGGCGTGCAGGATTTCTCCGACGAACGAAACCGCCATAATTACAAGGAACTGTCTTAATAATTTCACTTTTTCTGTTGTCCTTTCTCCCCATAACCCACATAACATCACTCCTTCTCAATGTCACGACCCCGATTATACTACCCGCGTAAAAGAATTTCAACCGTAAATGTTACTGCAATTTTGGCTATTTTTGCCAAAAAAGGCAAAAAAATGCCCGCCAATCAAACGAAAAAGTGAAATCGGTGGGCATTTTAACATAATTTTTTGAGTTGATCCGATACGGAACTTTTTAAGCATTGCTTTCGGCATTTTTCCGATCCGGCAGAACGAAGATAAAGATCAGCGAACTGACAAGCAGCATGCCCGGATAGAAGAGGTTTGCCATGATTTCAAAGGCGGAGAGCTCATATCCCAGTTCATGCACCGCGGAAATCGCCACGAGCATCTGCGCGCCGTACGGCAGGATGCCCTGTGAGATGCAGGAGAAGGTATCGAGGAGCGATGCCGTTTTCCGTGGGGTGATGCCGTAGTCCTCGGACATCTGCTTTGCGATCGGGTTTGCCATGACGATCGCGACGGTGTTGTTTGCGGTCGCAATGTCGAGCAGCGCGACGAGAATGCCGACACCGAGCTGGCCGCCCTTTTTTCCGCGGAAGATTTTGTGAATGGCACGAAGCAGGACAGTAAAGCCGCCGTTTTCCCGGATCAGCGCGCACATCGCAGCGACAAGAATCGCAACCATACATGTCTCAAACATACCCGAAGTGCCGCTTCCCATGCTGGAGAGCATATCCAAGAGCGTCGTCTGTCCCGTACCGAGCATGATAACGGCACCGGAAGCAATACCGATAAGGAGTACGACAAACACCTGAATGCCCGCGATGCCGCCGATCAGCACGAGCAGGTACGGAACCATCTGCAGCAGATGGTATTCGTGGACGATCGGTGTGCCCGGCGCCTGTCGGAAGGAGATTACAAGGATCAGCGCCAGCGTGGCAAGAGCAGCCGGGAGAGCGATCCAGAAGTTTTCGCGGAACTTGTCTTTCATCTCGCAGCCCTGTCCGTTGCAGGCGGCGATTGTCGTGTCGGAGATGAAGGAGAGGTTGTCGCCGAACATGGATCCGCCCATGACGGAGGCGACGCAGAGCGCCAGCGAAAAGCCGGAGGTCTCGGCAACAGCAGCGGCGATCGGCACGAGAAGCGTGATCGTTCCGACGGAGGTTCCCATGGCCGTGGAGACGAAGCAGGCAACGACAAAGAGCACAGCGACGGCATACTTTGCCGGAATCCAGGAGAGCATGAAATAGGCAATGCTCTCTGCACTGCTCCTTCCGACAACGCCGACAAACGTGCCTGCGGCGAGGAAGATCAGCAGCATTGTGATGATGTTTTTGTCCCCGATGCCCTGTCCCATGAGGGCGAGCTTTTCTTCAAACGGGACACTGCGGTTCTGCAGACAGGCGACGAGGATCGCTGTCAGAAACGAGACGACGATGGGGATGTTGTAGAAGCCCATCGGAATTTTTAAAATATACTCGGAATAAATGCCGAACCCCAGATAAAACACCAGAAAAACGGCGATCGGGAGCAGGGCGGATGGCTTTCCTTTTTTCATAGAAATAAATACCAGACCTTTCGTGTGATTTTCCTTATTTTTCAATAGGGCGAATAGAATTATTCTACCATCTGGATCAGAAATCGTAAAGTAAAAAAGCAGGAAAAAACACGCCGGACATCTGGTAAATTCCAGAAATCCGGCGTGTTTTATAAGAGGTGCGTTTTGCTGTGCCTGTGCTTTATCATTTTGCAAGGAGCATCATAATCTGATTGCTTCTGCTTACGAATTTTGTCATCTCGTCCGGAGAGAGCGGTTTGTGGCTGATCATTGCCAGATCATACAGCTGCTCGCAGAACAGGGATGTGTTGTCGTTCTCGCCATTCTTCAGAATGTACTGAACGAGCGGATGTTTTGCATTCAGGATCAGGGTTTCCTGTCCGCCGAACATGGACGGATCCATGCCGGTCATGCCGTACATTTTCATCATATCCTGCATCCGGCGGCTCTCCTCGGAAAGCGTTACCATGGAGGATACATTTTCGTCTTTCAGGTTCTCAACTTTGACGGTCAGATCTTTCTTGTCGAGGACTTTGCGGAAGAGATCGGTCAGAGTATTTGTAGCGTCGGTCAGATCCTCACCGGACTCGTCTTTCATATCGTTGGTCAGATCTGCATCGATGCGCTGGAAGGTTACATGCTCGTTGTAACGCTCTGCATGGGTGATGAAAGCGGAGTCGATGTTGTGTTTCAGGATGACAGCATCCATGCCCTGGCTGCGGAACATGTTGATGTACTGGCTCTGCTGAACTTCGTCGGTGACGTAGTAAACAGTCGTTTTTTCCGGCTCTTTCTTCTCGTCAGCGTTTTCCGTATTTTCGGTATTCTCCGTAGTTTCAGCCTTCTCCTCGGAGTTCTCTGCAGGAGCTTCTTCTTTCTTATTCTCGTTGATGCAGTCCTCAAGAGTCAGATATTTTCCGTCGATGTTCTTGAACAGAATATAGTCCATCATCTTCTTGGAGAATTTCTCGTCCTTGATGCATCCGTATTTGATGAATGGGTTGATATCATCCCAGTATTTCTCGTAATTCTCACGGTCGGTTTTGCACATGCCGGAGAGCTTGTCAGCGAATTTCTTGGAGATGTACTCGGAGATCTTCTTGACAAATCCATCGTTCTGCAGTGCGCTTCGGGATACGTTCAGCGGCAGATCCGGGCAGTCGATGACGCCTTTTAAGAGCATCAGGTATTCCGGAATGACTTCTTTGATGTTGTCGGCAATAAATACCTGGTTGTTGTACAGCTTGATGGTTCCCTCGATGGAATCGTACTCGGTGTTGATACGCGGGAAGTAGAGGATACCTTTGAGGTTGAACGGATAGTCCATGTTCAGGTGGATCCAGAACAGCGGCTCGCGGTAGTCGTTGAAGACTTTGCGGTAGAATTCTTTATAATCCTCATCGCTGCACTCGTTTGGATGTTTGGTCCACAGCGGGTGGATATCACTGATGGAAACCGGGCGTTTGTTGATTTTTACTTTCTCTTTGGCCGGGGAAACTTCAACCTGCTCTTTCGTTCCGTCTTCTTTTTCTTTCTCTTCGTATTTTGCGTCCTCGTGGATGTGCTCTACGACAACGTCGTCATCTTTTAATTCGCTTTCATCGATGGTCTCGTATTCCTGCGGCGCATTTGCTTTGGACAGGAAAATTTCAACCGGCATGAAGGAGCAGTATTTTTCCAGAACTTCGCGGACACGGTATTCGTTTGCGAATTCCAGGCAGTCCTCGTTCAGGAACAGAGTGATTTCGGTACCAACAGTTGTCTTGCTGCCCTCGGACATATCGTACTCGGTGCTTCCGTCACAGGTCCAGTGTACCGGGGTGGATCCTTCTTTATAGGAAAGAGAATCGATGTGAACTTCATCTGCTACCATGAAAGCAGAGTAGAAACCAAGACCGAAGTGGCCGATCATCTGATCTGAATTCGTTTTGTCTTTGTATTTCTCCAGAAATTCGGTAGCGCCGGAGAAGGCGATCTGGGTAATATATTCTTCGACTTCGTCTGCGGTCATACCGATACCGTTATCGATGAATTTTAAGGTTTTCTCATCCGGGTTTACAATCACCTGAATGGCTGCTTTGTAGTCATCCGGCAGAGTATATTCGCCCATGCCGTCCAGCTTTTTCAGTTTGGTGATGGCATCGCAGCCGTTGGAAACGAGCTCACGGACGAAGATATCGTGGTCGGAATACATCCATTTTTTGATAATCGGGAAAATATTGTCGCTGTTGATTGAAAGATTTCCATGTTTCGCACTCATGAGAAACACACTCCTTTTCTTATAAAAATATTTTGATCCAGCAAAGCGGGGATATCATGCTTTTTTAGATGTCTGCAGCTTTTTTACTGCTCTGATAGTTATAGTAATACTGGCACAGGGAAAAGTCAAGGGAAAATTAGCACTCGAGAAAAAAGAGTGCTAACAGAACAACGGAAAGTATTGAATTTACTGGTATTACGGTACTTTCTAAACTTTTTGTAAAGTCTGATCAGAAGGGCTGCGCAGTTGTTTCTGGAGAATGGATATGCTACAATGAAAAAGCATAGAAGCGTTTCGAACAGAAAGATTCCGAGGGTACATAAAAGAAAAATGGAGGAAATACATGACAAATGCGACAAAGGCGGCGCTGGAAGCGTCATTAAAAAAGCTGCTTTTGAAAAAGCCGCTGGACAAAATTACGATCAACGATCTGACGACAGACTGCGGCATCAGCCGGATGGCGTTTTATTATCATTTTAAGGATATCTACGATCTTGTCGAATGGTCGTGCCTGGAGGATGCGACGCAGGCGCTGCAGGGGAAGAAAACGTATGAGACATGGCAGGAAGGCCTGCAGCAGATTTTTGAGGCAGTGCTCGAGAATAAACCATTTATTATGAATGTCTATCACTCTGTAAGCCGGGAGCAGATCGAAACATATCTCTTTCATCTGACGCACGATCTGCTGTACGGTGTCGTACAGGAAAAAGCAAAGGGAACCGGCATCTCCGAGGCGGATCAGAGTTTTATCGCAGATTTCTATAAGTATAGCTTTACCGGTGTCATGCTCGACTGGATCAAAGACGGAATGAAAGTGGATTACCATATGATTGCGGAAAAAATGCACCGCACGATGGAAGGAAATGTCGTCAATTCCATCCGAAATTTTGAAAAAAGAAATAAAATATAGTTACACTTTACAAAACAGGGCGGATGATAAAAATTTAATCATCCGCCCTGTTTTGTAAATGGAAAAGCGGGGAAAAATGAAGTAAGATTCAAATTGTCAACAGACAATGGCAACACAAATAGAAACTTGTAAAACAAAGAAAGCAGCATAACCTATACAAACCGGAAATTCGAAAAAACATTCCGGCAGTCGTATTTAGAAAAGAAAGGATGAACGTCTATGTCAAAAAAAGGATTAAAATTCGGAATCGCATCAGCAGCAGTCATCGGAGCTGGAGCAGCAGTGCTGCAGGCAAAAAACAAGAGTGAAGCAAAAAAAGCAGCGGAGACAACCACTGTAACATCAGAACCAAAGAATGATTACCGCAACACCGAGCGCGGAAAAGATAAGAAAAACAGCAAAGGCATTTATTACACCAACGGAAACTACGAAGCCTTCGCAAGACCGGAAAAACCGGAAGGCGTCGATGAGAAGAGCGCATACCTCGTAGGAAGCGGCCTCGCAGCCCTCGCAGCAGCGTGCTTCCTTGTAAGAGACGGCCAGATGAAAGGCGATCACATCCACATTCTGGAAGCCATGGACATCGCCGGCGGTGCCTGCGACGGTATCTACGATCCGACCCGCGGCTACATCATGAGAGGCGGCCGTGAGATGGAAAACCACTTCGAGTGCCTGTGGGATCTGTTCCACAGCATCCCGTCAATTGAGACACCTGGTGTATCCGTTCTTGATGAGTATTACTGGCTGAACAAAAAAGACCCGAACTACTCCCTGTGCCGTGCAACGAAGAACCGCGGCGAGGATGCCCATACCGACGGAAAGTTCAACCTGAGCCAGAAAGGCTGCATGGAGATCATGAAACTCTTCATGACAAGAGACGAGGATCTGTACGACAAGACGATCGAGGATGTTTTCGATGATGAAGTCTTCAATTCCACCTTCTGGCTGTACTGGAGAACGATGTTCGCATTCGAAAACTGGCACAGTGCACTGGAGATGAAGCTGTACTTCCAGCGGTTCATTCATCACATCGGCGGACTGCCGGACTTCTCCGCACTGAAATTCACGAAGTACAACCAGTATGAATCCCTGATTCTTCCGATGAAGAAATACCTCGAGGATGCCGGCGTAGACTTCCAGTTCAATACCGAAGTAACCAACGTTATCTTTGAAATCAACGATGGAAAGAAAGTAGCAAAAGCCATTGAGTGCAAGGTAAACGGCGTCGAGAAAGGCATCGTTCTCACCGAGAATGACCTCGTCTTCGTTACCAACGGAAGCTGCACCGAAGGCACGATCTACGGCGATCAGAACCATGCACCGAACGGTGATGCAGAGGTCCGCACGAGCGGCTGCTGGAGCCTGTGGAAAAACATTGCAAAACAGGATCCGTCCTTTGGACATCCGGAGAAATTCTGCTCCGATATTGCAAAGACAAACTGGGAATCCGCAACAATTACCACTCTCGACAATAAGATCATTCCGTATATCACCAATATCTGCAAACGTGATCCGAGAACCGGAAAGGTTGTTACCGGCGGTATCGTAAGCTGCCAGGATTCCAAGTGGCTTTTAAGCTGGACCATCAACCGTCAGGGACAGTTCAAAGA
>ENA-OZGF01000806-OZGF01000806.1-human-gut-metagenome-genome-assembly--contig:-NODE-806-length-11227-cov-11.457752_pt1 | contig 11227 bp, 8 predicted proteins | sample MGYA00245116_ERZ653657 | MGnify/ENA primary metagenome ERZ653657 (study PRJEB26926, sample SAMN06165034) | human gut metagenome | biome: ENVO:00009003; feature: ENVO:2100002; material: ENVO:00002003...
ACGAGATTTCTGCCTGTCTCGTGGGCTCGGAGATGTGTATAAGAGACAGCATTCTTAGTATATTATAATTGGAAATTTTGAATGCTATTTGATAAGGTATGCTTATTTTCTTATAAAAGACAGGGTCTATGTCACAAACTTTTCTTTTTATATTCTTATAAAATGACTTTTGATTATAGTAGACAGAATTAACCAAATGGTTAGAGTATATCTTTATTTTTCCAATTTGCAATGATTGAAAATAAACGGGGTCTTTATCTTTGAAGTAGTCTTCTAAAATGGCAATAGTTTTCCATGTCTGTATAGAAGATTGCTCTGAAAAATTGCTACAATAGGATAATTCATTACTATTATCGTAATAATAAAAGGAATCATTTACTGTATTAACCTTCAAAGCATGAAAAAATAGTTTGGGCGTTATTTGGTAGTCTTCTGACATGTTAACACCTTCAATATTTCTTATGTTGTATCGAGTATACAGTGACTTTTTTATTAATTTCCCCCAAATGCACACAGGTATAGAACGAGATAGTAGTAGGCACGTCCATTCATTAGTTTGTATAGTTGTTGGATAGAAATATTTTTTTGTATACATTTGGTTGTATGTAACTATAGCTAAACTAACGATATCAGCATCATCTTCTTTTTGTTTTATTATTAACTTCTCTACGGCAAATCTATCAATATAATCATCAGAGTCTACATGTATAATAAAAGAGCCAGAGGCAGCATTCAAGGCGGTATTTCTAGCCGCTGCTAAGCCTTTATTCTTTGTGTGATTGATAATATGCACATTTTGTTTTCTAAACGAGTATTTATTAATCACAGATCTCAAGATTGCAATGCTGTTATCTTGGGTACAATCGTTGACAAATATATATTCAATATTTGAATAGGTTTGCTCCATTAGGCTAATAGTGCATCTTTCGATGTACTTTTCTACACCATATATTGGGATACAAAGAGATACTTTAGGATATATGTTCATAAGGTAGACGATATTTATTCATATTAGACTGAAAATCCTAGTGCCTTGTGCAATAATATTTTAGAATGATTTATATAATCATGAATTTTAAATTCAACGGTAGTAGAGAATGGAGTACTAATGTCAATTGATATTTCAGAAGAATTACTAGTTATCATTCTATTAATTAATCCTGTTGTTTTTAATACATCTTCAATGCGGCTATCTTTATTATCAGTTGTTGCAGGTGCTATAGCAGTAAAGGGTTTACGAAATATTAATGAAAACATAAGTCCATGAAATGAGCTGGTAATTATATAAGTAGCTTGTTCCATTAGCCAAACAAAATCAGAAGGACCAATATTATTAATATAACGGAAATGTGCCGCACAATGTATTTTGGAAGATCCTATTACAATGATAGGTATTTTAAATGTTTTTTTTATGGTATCAATAACTTTTTCTATTGCAGGATGTGGGTCAAATGCATAGTCAAGAAAATAAACTAATACAAATTCTCCTTTTATATTAAGCTTCGAATCTTGTGCAATTTCACTATATTGTTCTGAACTTAATAATAATGTAGGGTCACATGTTTCACTTATTATTATATTGTTAGGCAAGCCTAACGAATTGATAATATTTACTCCGGAAGATTCTCTCACCCCAATAAAAGAATATGTAGAAAGGCGTTCTTGTATGCTTTGAATAAATTCTGAAGGAAGTTTCTTTATTGCCATACTTGCTCCAAAGGCGATTTTTTTTGCTCCGGATGGGGCAAATGAACAATACATTACAGGATCATTTTTTAATGAGTATATATTCCATACCTGATCAGAGCCAGTAACATATATGTCATAAAGAGGTGGATTTTTTTCGATCTCTTCTATAGACTTATATTCCTGGGGGCTGAGAATATGAAATTTTTTTCCAAATTGTTTGAATTTATATTTTCGTTGATATTTGTAATTGAATAAAATTTCTTTTATAACATGAGCTTTGTTTCGGATTTTTTTTATTAGTGTTCCTTTTTTAGATTTGTGAAACTTATTGGGGTATACATAGTTTATTAATTCTGCTTTACAGTTAGGAAGGGTTGATATATATTTTTGCAATGCGTAAGCCTGTAATGCAGAACCGTAATTTGTAATGCCAAATATTGTTATTATTCCTATTTTCATGTACTTAATATTAATAATGTATTATTTTTCTTTTCTTTTTCCTTTTTTTATGTATTTGAAAGAATTTTCTTGTGGCAATGATAATAGTACTATAAAGGGCCATATCTAACATACCTGTTGCTGTTTCCATAACAAAGATTGATAGCAATAAGTATAATGTGATCTTTTTAGGAACATTGATTAATAGTTTCTTAAAAACATAAATGTACCAGTATATATATACGATTGCACCAAAGATTCCTCTTTCAGGAAGGATTTGCATCCATGAGCTTTCTGCTCCTAAAATATCATTTGCATTTTGTGTTACTTTTAAAATGGGAATAGAGCCACATCCATTGCCAAATATTGGATTTAAATAGAATAATCTTAACGCTGTTTCAAATTGTATTTGACGTCCTTTTATAGAGCTACCTCCTCCTTCTGTTGCAATATCTGGATTGAATAGCGAAAGGTAATTATTAATATATCCTGGAAAATAAATCATAATAATAAATATAATAGTTAAGATAGGTAGTGTGATTTTTAGGTTAAATATTTGTTTGGGACTAAAAAAGCAGAATAAAATAATGAATAAGCCAATCAATCCAGTTTTTGAATTTGCAGTAAAAACGCCACAAATTAAAAGGACTAATGTTCCCCACATAATATAGGGCTTAAATATGTATTTATTTGTTCTGATAAATAAGAATAGAAAAAAGCCTAAAAGTATACAAGCTATTCCAAAAGTAATTGGAATACCAAAGAATGAATAAGCACGTACCATTCCATAGCGCATGGCCATAGTTCCCCGTATGGTAGGAGGAATATAATAAACTCTGTCGCGGTAGATTTCACTTCCTGCATTGGGAGCTGAATAGTAAATGAAATTTTGTATAGGATTATTATGGATAATGGATTCTATCAATCCAAGACCACTTATAAGAATGCTTATTATAATTATAGTTTTTAAAAACAGGTATAAATCTTTTTGGGTTTTTAGACATAATTGAAATAAGTATACCATCAAGAAATTTTTTATGAAAAATTTCAACGTTGCATTTATTATTGTAGCAAATGGTGCTATTGAGAATATGATGCTTAATATATATGAAATTAGATAAAGTACGAATACTTTATTAAAGAAGAATGGTTCATTGGTAAGCTCGGTTCTCTTGTTTTTTAATATATATTTATAAAGAAAAATAAGTGGAAGTATGAAATTAATAGCAATTGATAACGTCAATATTGGAGACGTGTATTTAAGTGCAACCATGTCATTGAATAGGAGCTGTAATGGCATCCAAACAATAATAGTTCGTTTACAGTCAATCCATGCAAAACCTAAAATTATAGCAAATATAAGCCAATATAATAGTACCATATTATTTAATAGCTTTAATAATTCTAATTATTTTGTTTGTCACTCTTTGGGGTGTTTTAATAAGATTTTCACATCTAAATAAAAGTTGCCAATAAGTTTCACTTATGAATTGAGGGTCTTTAATCCATTGTTTTACGATGTATGAGAGTTTTGCTTTTCTACAATTTCTTTTCATTTGTCCTTCAGCCACGATATCAAAAGGATGTTCGATCAATGTACAGTTGAGAGAGCGAATAATTTTATTTCCTTTGGGGGTAAAAGCGATGGCTGCACTTACGCCGTCTTCGTTATGTTGATAGGTTTTGCCCCATAAGTCACCAATACGGATGTCGGCACTAGATTGGTCGTACTTGTATTTGCAGTCTTTTTGACAGGCGCGATTGCAGCAGAAGTCACCTAAGAAAAGATTGTAGAAGATATCACCTTTGGATAGCCGGGAATATACCGTAGCTTTTTTACCCTCTATCTTCATTGCCCATGAGTCATGCCATCCAGTTTGTTTATTTCGCCATGATACGTAGTCTATGTTGCCTGTTGTCCGTTTTACTATGTGCAAATATTTCTTCCATGCCCATAATGAGGGTACGCTGTGGCAGAAAAAATCCATTAGTACAAAATTGTTTTCTATGCGAAACTTTTGTATATATCGCCGAAAGGAGTCTATTTGGCAGGGAGTGCCCGTTACCAAGTACTTTCGTTTGCGGTCTATGGCATGGAATCCATCGAGTGTATAGCTTTGGATGTATTTACTGCCAATGGTAGGTATCAGTTCTTCGGGGGTAGAGGCAATGTAGTGTTCTGCACGTTCGGTTTCAGGATTATAGCGCACACCACATACTTCATAACCTTGCTTCATCAATGTACAGCCTAATTCGTATCCCACACCTCCTGATGAGCATTTGTGTTGTACGGCATATTCTTTGCTCCAAGCGGCATAGCTTTTGATGGGTTTGCAATTGGGAATGGCAAGTTCTCGGTGTGTAAAGGCGCAAACTTCTGTGCATAAACCACAATTGGTACAAGCGCTTATATCTGTAAGGGTAGGTTCATAAAAGCCATCAATATTCAGTTTGATATTGATAATTTTCTTACCACAGACGATGGAGCATACACCACAACCGTAGCAATCATGTATATTAGATATATTGTTCATTGCTTTATGGTTTTTTGATACATAATCTTTACCTTGCCAATGATGAATACCCTTTCGTTTTTAGTTAAACCATATGAATAAACTACGGCTAATGTAGATAGGCATGTGATACAACATACAAGAAAAAAAGAACTCCAAGAGTCATCAACGTTTATGTAAACAAAAAAGGGAATTATTGCTGATAGTGTTGCTATTGATGTACTTTTGAAAGTTACTTTTCGAAGAAATTTTCCGGCGGGTAATCCGATAGTTTTATTAAGTAAGGTCAAGCGGGCAAAATGACAAAAAAATGAAATGCACAATCCGATAATCATTGCAGAATATGGAGGGAAGCCATTTGTAAGGGCCAGCCATGTAATGGGAAGGGTTAGTAATGATAAGCCTCCCACGACAATTTGGTAATCACGAACCTTTCCAGATGCATGCATGGAGGTTATTAAGGTTCCTGATAATGAATCAACCAGTGCTGTGAGTAAAATGAGCCGTAAAAATATAACAGTGTAAGCAGGTACCTCCATTAACCATATATTCAAGATAAAAGGTGCTTCGAAAATAACAGGAAGAGATAAAAACAACAACATAATAAACGAATATTTGCTTCCTCTAAATACGAGTTTAAACATGTTTGCTTTTTCTTCTGAAGCATACATCTTCACTATTTGTGGATTCATGGCAAGTTGGAAATTGTTTACAAAGCCTGTTGTGGCAGTTAAAATTTGTTGAGCTATACCCCTTGCCGCATTAATAGTAGCCCCGAAATATATATTGAGAAGCACGTTAATGCCTTGTTCTTTTGCAACTCCCGCAATAGATCCAATTAAATTCCAACTGACGAAAGAAAACATTTGGGTGCTATGACTTTTATCCCATTTAAAATTGCACTTACATAAAGGAAAATTTCTTTTGCAATAAATGCCGTATATGATTCTGATAGTAATTGCGATTAGTGCTAGAAGTGTTGTATATACTATCAGTTTGTCAGATGTTGAGATGACCAACAAATAGACGACCAGTAATTTCAATGTTACATCAACTATACTTACATAAGCAAATGCTTTCATTCGCTCGTAAGCTACAATAGCCGCATTATAGGGAACACTTATTACATTTATTATGAATGTAAGAATCGAGAACTGAAACACCCAATTAGCTGCTACATATCGATTTGCAGGGAAGTTCATATGAGTATTTAGAAACCATAATCCTATAGTTTCTGCTAATATTAATATGATAAAAGCTAAAAAAAAATGGATCATTATAGCTGTGGAAAATAGAGCCTTTACGTTGCCTTTTGCTCCTTTTCCTATCTCAAAAGATAGAAATCGTTGTGTAGCAGTGGTCATTGCACCACTTATAATAACGAACATTGAAACAAATCCTCCTACAACATTATAAATGCCAAAATCTACTTCACCTAATGTATCAAGTACAATGCGACTTGTATAGAGAGAAATGCTCATTGTTAAGAGCATTCGGATATAAAGCAACAATGTGTTTTTGGCTATACGTTGATTGTTTGATTTTTGATCCATTATCCGATGATATATTTGCTAAATGTATATTTTTGTAATGTAAATACAATTATCCATGAAAGTGGTAATACGAAACAAAACTGTAAAAATGGATATAGGTAATAATGTGTTTGTAGGAAAGGCTCTATTATAGAAATTTTGTTCATTTCTTGAATGACAATATGATGTGTAATGTATATGCCCATACTACATTTATCTAGTGACTGAATTACAGAGGGTATATTATTAATTCTTTGACTTTCCATTAGTGTAAAAGTAACTATAATTAAAGCTAAAGCGATTAAAAGGGCTATTCCATGACTCCCGTTTAGATAGAACCAACTCAAATAGCATAGACAGATTATGAAAAATAGATATTTGGAATATTTTTGAATTTGTTGGTTCTTTAGAAAATTCGTTTTACATAATGACATCCCAATAGCATAATAGGGAGCATATTTAATAAATAATCCTATATTAAAAAAATGAAATGGATGGATATAGTAAGCATATAGAAATAAGATAGAGATTACTAATATATATATGCTGTTTCGTTCGGTAAATAGTCCTTTGATAATATAGAAAAAAAAGTAACATTCAAAAATTGTTAGTAAAAACCATAAATGGGAAATTCCTTTCAGTAATTGTACGAACTCTCTATGTTGCAATATACATAAGAAAGAACCAACTACTATATATGGGAGAAGTATTTTTACTGCTTTCCTTTTAATAAAATAACGTAAAGATAATTTACCCCCCCCGTTTTTGATGTAAATCCTTGATATATAAATAAATATCCAGATATAAAGAAAAAGGTTGGTACATGCAGATAGTTTAAATATACTGCTATTCTCATCCATATATCTATGTAAACTCCGGAAAAAACAAAAGTTCCTTGCCATATACCATAGCAACAAATACAATGGTAAAATACAACCATTGTCATGGCTATTACCCGAAGTATTGCTATACTATTGATTTTATTATTTGATGAGGGAATCATAGTTTGTTTTTTATTTTATTTCTTTAATATAGCACAATAATTCACTATATGGATATTATACTTATTATAGTCAAATTTTAGTTTAGTATCGTAAGCACTCAATGTGGGCTACAATACCTTTATAGGCATTATAGCCGTACAGTGAGTGCTTACGTGTTTACGCCAAGACGGCATTTGGGGGACGCTTACTTACATTATAGCAAGGTGGCAAAACTAGATGCTAACAGTACTAAATAATCTCCTTTTTTTATTTCCTTTGAAAAAGAACATTTTAGATTTGCAATAGGAGTACATAGATGATGTGACAACATTTCCATGAATTCCTGCTTATCATATTGTTGGCTATTATGTGATAGTAAAGATGTAATGTCATTGTTGTCGAACGATATTTTTTCTACTTTCCATATTGTATTATCATCTAAAGGAGCACTGTATTCTATTTCAATTCTGATAGAATGAATCTTAGTATTTCCCGGTATATAATATAAATTTTCTTTGTAAGGGGATAAGGCTTTTTGAATGAAATGAATGGAGGATTTGAAGACCTCTTGAGATGCTAATCTGCTTATTTGATTGATAAACTCACTTCCTTTTAATTGTTTATCTCTAAATATGTTATCTGAATTGAAATATATTTCGTAAAGAATTCCGTCTAAAACAGAATTAGTGTCGTCTGTTTGGTATGTACGTAGAGGTGCGTATTTAAGTTCATCAATGCATTTAAAACAATTCCCGGTGGCACTTTGTAGAATATTTCTTCCTATTACAAATTTATCATTATTGGAAAGGTTTTTATGGGATTCCTTGAATATTCTTAGAGCTTCCTCCTGTTCATAAAAAGAATACGTCTTAAACAATTCTATTATTTTTTTTGCGCTAGCAATTGAAGAAATATAGTTTTTGTCTGCTAAGGCTTCAAAAGAATAGGGGAGTTCAAATGAAGGGTTGTTTTGCCCATAATTAAAACAAAAGTCTTCTATAAGGCATGAATGTTCCCATGGTAGCTGATTGGCAGTTTCGTAAACTTCTTTTCTAATTTGTTTAAATAGCCCCTCAATGGGCAAAACTTCGGTTTGAATATGCTTCAATAAAGATTGGGCATAAGGGCTATGTCTTTTTCCGTCTTGTGCAGTTGCTCCGGGAGATGTAGAATAAGCTATAAATGTTTGGTAAGGAATGTGTATGTTTTTGCCAAAATCAAAGTTGCTCGCAGTAGAGCGTATACATTCTGAACGGCAAGCATCTATAATGAATATATTGATTTGATTCCCTGCGCTTCTTAGTCTTTGGCATAAACTATCTAGTACAATAGATTTATTCCGGACTCTTACTTCATTATTACAATTCAATTCAGGGGCTTCTTTTAATAAAAGACAGTCGCTTCTGTTGGCTATACATCCATGACCTGCAAAAAAAAATAATGCTGTATCATAATTCTTTTCAGATAATGCTTCCTCAAAATTTTCAATATAACAATCTATAATTTCTTTAGATTCATCTAAACATAACTCCACATCAAATCTTAAAGTTTGTAAAGCTTTTCCTATCTCTTTAGCATCATTAACTGCTGAATTTAAGTTGTTATAATGTGTGTATGTATCTATACCTATTACTAAGGCTTTGTTTTTTTTGAATTTATTCATTTCATTATTCAAAATTAGTGATAAAAGTAATACATAATATTTTTCACTAGTAGGATGATTATTTTAACATCATATCTGTATCCTCCAAATAACTCTTACCTTTGGCATCTGCACTATATCCTCCCATACGTTCCCAATCCGTTTCACGATGAGTTTTCTTCTCTTCTTTCTTTTTTGGGTTGTAATCTACATATTCTCCACCGGTACAGAATTGCGCAGCCTGTACAAGCCGGATCATTTCCAATTCTCCGAGCATCTTTAGATTTCTGTAGGGATGTTTTTTGTCAAGATTCACAGTCTTTTGTTTCGTGATAGGATCTATTGTGCAATCATCATCAGCAAACCAATTGATGCGTATAATTTGTTCTTGCATTTGTTGTTTGTTTGTGATGTTCCAATCGTTTTTTATAGATGTTATTTCTTCTTCAGTGAAGTGTGTACTATCTCCTTTTGTCAGAATTTCCACGCCAATAGCTTTCAACTCTTTCTTTATGCTGGTTTTGCTATGTCCCTTGGGGGGATATTGGGCAAATGCCTTTTTGAAGGTGTCATACGAGAATGTTTTCATTTGACTAATAACTTTGGCTTTTGCAATTAACTCGTCTTTTATCCATAATGCTTCTCCTTGTTTAAATTGGTCAAAATATTTTTTCGAATCTTCGCAAGTGAATTGAAACTCGTATTTGTAGGCCCGTAGCTGCTCACCATCAGGCAGATGTAGAGCAAAGCCTCGTTGTGCACCGGGACGTTTGAAAGGCTGGAGTCCGATTGCAGTGATTTTGCTTTTGAGAAAAGAGTCGGGTAGACTGGGGGCGTAGATAGTCGGAGGTACTACGTAGAGTATAGCTGTATGCTGGTTGCCATCGTCATGATAAGTGTATTGGTCATTGAGACTGTCGTATGGGCACATGGCAAAAAAGAGGGCAACATCAAGATCGTTGGTCAGATCAAGGACATCCGTTTTCAGGCCATAGTGTTGAGCTAAGCCTATAAAGTCTACGGTAAAATGGTGCCGGTCGAAAAATCCTTTGACGACAGGATGTTTTTTTATCAGTTCTGTAAATTCAACCTCTCGCAATCTTTCAAGGAAGAGATAGGGAGCCGTTTGTTTATCTTCCTCCCGATATAGGGAAGGAAGGCATTTGCCAAAATCCTTTGTCTGCCCCCTGAACAAGAAAGGATACATATTGGCAGCCGGAATAAGTATTTTTTGTGGATTGCCTTCTTGTATGCAAACAGCTTCAAATGTGTCATTATTCGGCTCAAAGAAAGCCTTGTTAACGTCATTCTTTTCAATTGGCAGTTCATAAGTTTCAATGTCTTTTTGAATTGAAGACCGTAATGCAGAGAGAGATGCAAATAGTTTGGTAGTGCTCATATGATGTAGGTTGCTTAATTATAAGATCAAGCTTGGCTTTTGACTGAAAATGGGAATCAACTTGGGATAATTATGAAGTTTCTCTTCCTGACAAGTACGCTACGCTTTCGCCTCTCCCACATTTTGCAGGAAAGACGAAAGCCATAGTAATTGATAAATGCGAGGCAAAATTACGGATAACTCGTCAGAACACCAAGTATTTTGACAGGAAATGTGTTTTTCCCTCGCAATGGGCAGTGGAAAAAAATCACTCTTTCAGCTTCGGAAACAGGATTTTTACCCCTTCCAGATAGATGCGCCGGGCGTTTTCGGGAGTGGTAAATTTGCTGAACGCGCTCAGAATGTGCTCATAATAGTCTATCTCATAATTATGGAGCCCTTTTTTATGTCCTCAAGATAGGACTGACTCATGTGACACTCTTCGCGGAACATTGCGCGATCAATTTTTAGAAGACGGATTTCACGACTGATGAATGCGCCGAACTCCATGTGGTCGGCGGCTTTTTTTGCTTTTAAAATCATACTGATTTCGTTTTTAAATGTTAATAAATATAATAAACTGTATATCTGTACCCAACTGTCGGGTACAGTTTTTCCGGAGGCAAAGCGTTAACTTCGCCGAGATTTTAAAAATAACAGATAATGAAAGCAAACATGACTACTCTTTCCATATACGAACTGCGAAAGACCATAGGGCTGTGGAAAAGCCGTAAAATAACAGATTCTACCATTTCGAAACTGCTGGACCTCTATTTGGGAGTCACCGCCTACATGAATGATGAAGCGGTTTACCCCGTAGAGAATTTCTACGACCTCGGCCTGTCGTTGAAGTTCAAGAATGCACGCTGCCTGGTGGAGGCGGTCAGGCAAAGCCGTTCGTTCGGCATCGTTCCGGACGGCAATGTGTATGGAATGAAATCTTTCTACTCTTATCTTTGGAAAGCAAAAGATGCTGCGGAAAGTTTACCGGAAACATTACCGGAAAAGTTTCCGCAAGCGGATATATATAATTATCTGTCTCTTATACACAT
>ENA-OZGF01000809-OZGF01000809.1-human-gut-metagenome-genome-assembly--contig:-NODE-809-length-11169-cov-8.557405_pt1 | contig 11169 bp, 10 predicted proteins | sample MGYA00245116_ERZ653657 | MGnify/ENA primary metagenome ERZ653657 (study PRJEB26926, sample SAMN06165034) | human gut metagenome | biome: ENVO:00009003; feature: ENVO:2100002; material: ENVO:00002003...
CTATTTGTTTAATAGATATCTTTCTGATTTCAAGAAAAAATGTTATTTTTAATGAGCTAATAGTCAACAATATGAATTTAGAAAATTTCTTCCAATTAAGTTTCTCTTACAGGATGGGTCAGGTTTCATTTACCAACGAATGAATCTTGTTTAATATTAACCATTTCTTTATGGAATTCTATATTCCGACCCAAGATAGGATATGAACCTTACCTCTTTTTCATACGGTCACAGATCGAGCGACTGCTTTTTTATAAATTAGTAGATGGTAGAGAAAATCTTATTTAACGGTGAACTTCTAAATGCGTTTGCTTCCTCTCGATAACTTTGTTACGAAGTTTATGTTATAGAAAAAAGTTTCGGGAAAGAATAGCCTGTATCACACCTCAAGCGTGTCTGTTGCCTTTGAAGGCACTTTTGGAAAACAGTTCATTCAAAATGACGGTAACATCCGTTTCAAGCAAAGAATAATTCTGTGAATTTTCTTTTCTGTCATATCAGTTGTATTCCGTTTTTCAAGGCTTCCTGCACTACCGGTGAATCCTCATGGTCACCGATGACGTCAATCTTTTGGTCGCCCAAATGCAGTTTCAAGCGTGCGGTCATGCGGATGCGTGCCAATACACCCTTCTTTTCTCCCGTGCTGCGGACTAATAAATCAATATCTCCTCCACGCTTTTCGTCATTCAGACGGGAACCGAAGAGATATACCTGCACTGTTTCACCATAAATATCTTTAGCTATTTGGATGATGGTCTGTATTTCTTTAGATTGCAAACGCATGCGTTTATTCTCCTTTCTTACCGCAAAGCTACAAATTCCCCTCCACATTTCCTAGCGTCCGCCCTCCTTATTTCATCTTCTCCACAAACCCTACCGGCATATCAACCCCAGCACATCCCAGCAAATCCAGTCTTACCACCACTTTCGCTTTTCCATCCACTTCCACCAGTTCTCCTTCCAGACCCTTTAGCGGACCTTTGACCACCCGTATCAATTCTCCCGGAGCCAATGGAGCGGTACACATCTCCACCGCCTCGTCCGAATAATCCAGCATAAATTTGAACCGTTCCATCTGTTCGTCCGGAATCACCGCCGGAGTATGTTCGCCATGCAGCACCATATACCGGCTGATGGCCGACAACGTGAGCACCTGCGAACGTTCGGCTGCATCTACATGGACAAAAATCATCATGGGGATAACCACCCGTTTTATTTTCTTTTTCCGGTAAGTCCATTGGCGGATTTCTTCTTGTACAGGCAGGAAGTTCTCTATGTTCATTGCGGTCAGCCGTTCGGCCGTCTTCTTTTCGTGGTGAAGGCGGACATACGCCACTAGCCATTTTTTCATATTCGGAGGAAGGAAAAGTAATGTTAGATGTTCTAAAAAATGAAAGAAATGATGCCTCTTGAGCACGCTACGCTGTTACCTGTGTCATTCCCAGGTAAGCTTGTCGTTAAATTCTGATGCAAATATAGACATTTTTTTACGATAACAAGCTATTTGTTCGCAAAAAATGAAAAAATTAACAAGAATGACGTATTTATTTATACTTTTGTGCTTTTTATATTTTAAATGATATTAACATTGTGGAAAAATCAAGATTTATAAGAAAAATAGTGGCAGATTGAGCTTCCTTCAAGAGTTGGAAAAAATCATGGCCGGATATCGCCTGTCCGGTGAAGGCTACACTGATGAGGAAATGAGAGTTCTGAAGCGCATGTGCAAAAGTATGTTGGCTGATATAGACGAGTTTCTGCGGAAAAAGGAGGAAAAGAAGAAGAAAGAACGGAAAGAGAAGAAAAAGAGGAAAGAAAGGAAATAAGGAGCAAAATGTGAAAAGACATTAAAAGGAAGTCTCCCGGTTATTTGTACACTTGTATCATAAATTGGTATTGTAAATCAATGCTTTACATTGGGCAAGTGTACAATTTTAACTTTTGATTGTATGGGTTTGCAATATACTTTTGCTTTCATGGTGGAGGGAAATGCCCTCCTTTTGATAATTTAAATTCATACATGAATGGTTTATACCGATTTATGCTCTTTCTATTTCTCGGTGTTCGATGAACATGCCGTGGATATGACATTGGAAGAGTTTGTGAAGCTTCTGCGTGGCGAACGCTGGAAGGTGCAAGTAGAAGAGTATCAGCGCCTGAAGGCTTCGGGCAGGGAGACAGAGGCCAAGAAGTTAAAGAGAAAACTGGCCGCGCTGGTGATAGCCGGGCGTTGCGATGGGAGCCATGCCGAAACCAATCTGAAGCAGTGGAGCGGGGACGCCATGCTGGATGTGGATAAATGTAACGGCCGTGTGTCTGAGTTCTTGCAGGTATTGAAGGACACTCCTTGGGTGAAGGCGGCATGGCGCAGCGTTTCGTACGACGGGCTGAAACTGGTGGTGCGTGTGGAAGCGGAGAGTGTGGACGAGTATCGTATGGCATACGCATTGGTGGCATGGCACGTGGCGCAGCTTCTTGCCTTTCCCTGTGACATGAGTTGCAAGAATCCCACCCGTCCTTGCTTTGCATCGTATGATCCGGAGGCTTTTTTTTCGTCCGGATACCGAAGTTTTTCCCTGGCGGCGCTTTGTGACGGAGCATCCCGACAGGGTGGGGGAGATTTTGGCGGAGCTGAAAGTGAAGACCCCGGCAGGTGCGTCCGGGCCTCCCGTTGCGGCTTCGGGCATGCTGCACACATTCTTCAACGAGTTCCTGGAGCAGAATCCCTTTGTGGATGGCAAAAAGAATGAGTTTTTGTTGAAGCTGGGACGTATCGCCCGCTATAAAGGAGTGGGCGAGGAAGAGTTGGCACGGCTGAAAACGCTGGCGGTGGAAAGGCTGGCGGGTATGGGGTGTGCCGCCGGGGATATACCTCCGCGCATAGACTCCGGATACCGGTATGCCGACATGAACAAGGGGCCCGAAACACCTGCTTCCAGGGCTCACAAGGCTCAGGGCTCACCTATGCGGTATTCTGAGCCCAATGAGGGGGAGGAAGAGGCTGAGTTAGAGAAACTTGAGGCTGACAAGTTGCGTCGTGAAGTTCCGTGTCTTCCGGATGAACTGTTCGACCGTTTGCCCGACTTTTTGAAGCGTGGTTTGACGCACGTCCGCAACAAGCGCGAGAGGGATATTCTGTTGCTCTCCATGATTACCAACATCAGCGGTTGTCTGCCGGGGGTGAGGATGAATTATGGAGGAATGGTTTATTCCGCCGATCTCTACCTGGTGGCTTTGGCCGGTTCGGGCAGAGGAAAGGGGGTGATGCAACTGGCGGCAATTCTGCCCGCAGCCATTCAGGAGTATTACGATGAATTGAACAGGAAGGATGAGCGTGAGTACCGGCAGAAGCTGCTGAAGTGGAATCTGGAGGAACGGCTTGCCGCTCAGGAAAAGAGGGTTCCCGATTTGGACCAATGCCCGGAGATGCCGGTGGAACGCATCCTGAAGGTGGCTCCCAATATTTCAAAAAGCCAGTTGATACTGGCTTTGGAGGCGGGTGGAGCGGTCGGCTTGGTGATGAATGCCTCCGAGCTGGACATGATAAGTTCTGCCATGCACCAGGAGTATGGAAAACATGATGATGTGATGCGTGCCGCCTCCCAGCACGAGGAGGTGTCTTCTTATTTCAAGACGGATCACCGGCTTGTTGTTGTGAGTGACCCTCATCTGGCATTATGCGCTTCGGGTACTCCCGCCCAGTTGCATAAATTTATTTCTTCGCTGGAGAATGGAATGTACAGCCGTGTGGCTTTCTATGTGGGACAGGCCCACTGGGAGTATAAGTCGGCAAATCCCGGCAAGGCCCGGCTGGATATGCGCGCTTATTTCAAAGGGATGGGCGAGGAGCTGCTGCGTATGTTTATCTTTCTCTCCGGATCGCCTACCGAGGTGGTTTTCACCGAGGAACAATGGAAAGAGCATACGGAGCGTTTCAGAACGTATCTGCGTGAGGTAGTGGCGGAAGATGATGATTCTCCGGGTGCCATTGTGCTGCGCCACGGACTGATGATGTCTCGTATTGCCATGGTGCTGACTGCATTGCGTAAGTGTGAGCCGCAATGGAATACATCGGAGTGGGAGTGTTCGGATGAGGATTTCCATACGGCAATGCAGATAGTGGATGTGTTGCTGGAACACAGTTTGCTGCTTTCCACTTCCATGGATGATACTGCCGGAAGAATCAGGCCGGTAAAGGCTTTTTTCAAACTGCGTCCCGTTTTGAAAAAAATGCCGCGCGAGTTCACCTATTCGGAGCTGATGGCGGCTGCCAATGAAGCCGGGTTGCCTACAGCATCCGTGAAACGTTATTTGTTGCGTTTGGTGTATTATCAAATCGTTGAGAAAGAGGATGGTAAGTATAGAAAGACCGGCAAATCTTGGCTCAGAAAACCGCCTAAGTGAGCCCTGAGCCTTGTGAGCCTTAAATGCAGGTGAAAAAGATCCTGTTGTTTTCAAAAAACAACAGGACCTTTCCGGTAAAACAACAGGGGATTTTAAAAAAACAACAAGGTCTTTCGATGTAGACAACAGGTTCTTTGGGAAGCGTATGTCCTAAGGTTCTCCCAGATGCCTCACTATGATTGCCACTTCATGCTTCAGAAAGCTGTGGCGGAATTTGTTGTAGCCCGCTTCGTTCAATTCTTCCTGTAGCAGCATGTTTCTCCGCATCCAGCGATACAGGGTTTGCAGGGCTGCCGCGGCAGTTCGCCCCGGGCTGTATAGTTCTGCCAGTTCCGCTTTGTCATACGCTCTGATAATGAATGCTTTTTCTTCTTGGTTCATGTTCTTTTATCGTTTTGATTATAGGGTAAAGATACGCAAAATGTCCTTGTTTTCCTACTCTCTCTGTAAGTTATTCTCGACATTTCCCGACAATCTCCTACGCTTCTCTACAAATGTCTACACGGGGCTTCCGGTTCATCGTATCTTTGTAGTGTAATCAAAAGTCAATCATAGCCGGCTTAGTGGTTAACGCTTGATTGCCAGTGTGTTTCTTAATTTGCAAGTTTTAATTTTTAATTTGAAAAAGTATGGGAAGAACAGTTTCTTATTCGGTAGTAAAGCGTAATAATCCGCTTGATCAGGACGCGCTGCCTAAGTTCTATGCACAAGCTCAGGCCAATGGCCATGTAGAGATTCGCGAAATGGCGGATCGTATTCAGAAAACCTGTACGGTGACGCGTGCGGATGTAATGGCTGTGCTTGTTGCCTTGGAGGATGTGATTATGGAGGCTCTGGAAGGGGGCGAGATCGTAAGGCTTGCCGATCTGGGCACTTTCCAGATAGGCCTGAGCGGAAGAGGTGCGGAAACGGAGGATGCGTATGATGTGTCGATGATTAGAAAAGCGCGTATCAATTTCCGTCCGGGTATTGCGCTAAGCGGTATTCTGGCAGCACTGAAATATACGAAGGTGGATAAATTGCCGGTGAAAACGAAGGAAGAGCAAAAGCCTGCTTAAGTAGATGGCGGACAAGTGTTTAATTAAAAAAAACTGTAGGATGAAAGGTAAATCTGTTTGGAGCACTATTTTGAAAGTGGTGATTGCATGATTGCAGTAGCTACGGCTATTGCGGGTGTAGTAGGAATCAGCTCGTGCATAGGGGGATGAGGGTGATTAATCTGATTGTTGTCCACTGTTCCGCCACAAAGGCGGACAGGGACTTTACCGAACAGGATTTGGAGGTGTGCCACCGCAGGCGTGGAATGAACGGACCCGGATATCATTTTTATATCCGCAAGAACGGGGATATAAAAACAACCCGTCCCATAGAGAAAATAGGGGCGCATGCGCGTGGACATAATGCGCAGAGTATCGGGATATGCTATGAGGGGGGAATCAGTGAGCGGGGCAGGCTGGCGGATACGCGGACGGTGTGGCAGAAACATTCGTTGCGTGTACTGGTCAGGGCGTTGCTGGTGGATTATCCCGGTTGCAAGGTTTGCGGTCATCGGGATTTAAGTCCGGATTTGAACGGAAATGGCGAGATAGAGCCTGAGGAATGGGTGAAACAGTGCCCCTGTTTTGATGTTTCGAAAGAAAAATATAGTAAATAATATTTATATATTAAAACGTAATAAGACTAATTCTCTTTCTAATGTGTTAATATTTTAACAAATTCAGAAGAGAATTAGTCTTATGGTATTATGTAATTACTTTTGAAATTACTTTTTATTTACATTTTCAGTGCCATATCCATAGCCGTAACCGTATTTTTTACCGTATCCGTAATATTTGCCATACTTGCCGTATCCATAGTAATATCCGTACTTCTTTTTCTTCATGTCCAGTCCGTTGATAAGGGTACATAGGTTGGGCAGTTTTTTCTGTTCGCTCAGTTCGTTGATTAAAGTATAATCTGCCTTGTGGGTGTAGTCTGCCCGGCACACATAGATGCTGGCGTTGGCTACGCGCGAAATCAGCAGGGTATCGGTCACCATGCCGATGGGGGCGGTATCCAGAATGATATAGTCAAAATGCTTTTTCAGTATGTCGATAGCCTGAGGCAAAGATTCACGTGCCACCAGTTCGGTCGGGTTGGGAGGAATAGGCCCTCCGGGCAGAATGGACAAGTTGGCATTGATGCGTGAAACTTGTACCAGCGACATCAGGTCGGTATGTTCCGGATTGGCGAGGAACTGGCTGATGCCTTGTTCCCTGTGTGATAAGTTGAAAGCTTTGTTCAGGCTCGGCTTGCGGATGTCAAGCCCCACGATCACGATTTTCTTTCCTAATAAAGCCAGACTGACAGCCAGATTGGAAGCGATAAAGGTTTTGCCTTCTCCTGTGGTGGTGGAGGTAACCAATATGACTTTCTCGTCGCTCCTCATCATATAAAGTACATTGGTGCGTACATTACGGAAGGTTTCGGCCATCAGGTCGTTTTGGTTTTCGTGTACTACAATGCTTTCTTCTTTTCCTTTATCTTCCGACAGGGGTACATCGCCCACAATGGGAAGGAAGGTGATTTTTTCCACATCGGCGCGGCCCTCTATCTTGTATTTTAAGAGTTCGATGATATAGATGACAACTACCGGCAGGGCGATTCCCAGAATCAGTGCTACCAGATAAATCATCTTTCCTTTGGGAGATACGGGGATGGCGTCTGCCAGTGCTTCGTCCACCATGCGGGCGTTGTTGGCGGTAGATGCCAGAGTGATGGCGTTTTCTTCACGCTTTTGCAGCAGCATCAGGTAAAGGCCGGCTTTGATTTCCTGCTGGCGCGAGATGCTGACCAGCTGGCGTTCCTGTCCCGGAGCATTGGTGATGCGTCCGGCGTATTTGCCTGCCTGACGTTCCAGATCCGCCTGGGTGATGGCCAAACCTCTTTGTACGCTGTTGATGGTGGTCAGCACATTGCTGCGCATGGCGCGGATGCTGGCATCCAGATTGACTACGACCGGGTTGTTTTCCTGAGAGGAACGGAGCAGGCGCTTGCGTTCCAGCAGCATCTCGTTGTAGCGGTTGATCAGCTCGGCAAGACCGGTATCTGTCAGGCCCACATTGACCGGAAGTACTTCGTAGGCATGATCCGGATTGTTGGCATAGCCGGCCAGGAATTGTACCAGCCGGAGCTGGGTGCTGTTTTCGGCACGTTTCTTTTCGTATTCCGAGTTTTCACTCAATGCCAGTTGGGCGTCGCTTTTCAAATCGGTGAGCCCGGCATCGCGCTTGAAGGTTTCCAGTTCCTGTTCCGTGGTTCCCAGTTCGCCGTTGATGATTTTGATACGTTCATCAATAAATTCCGCGGTCTTGGTAGCCACTTCGTTTTTGTCATCGTTGGCATCCCGGTTGTAGACTTCCACCAGCTTGTTGATGAAATCCATGCCGCGCTGCGTATGCGTGCTCTTGACAGAGATCTGTGCGATAGTGGTGGATTTGGAAGTAGGCTCTATGCTCAATGCTCCCCGGTAGGCGTTTGCCACACTGCGGGGGGAAGAAACCGTAGCCATGATTTCCTGCGTGCTTTGGACGGTTGTGGAATCTTTAGGGGTAAAGCTGAACGTGCCCGACGGGGTGGTCAGCAAGGCGGGCAGCTTGTCGAACTGCTTGTTGTATTCCTCTTCTCCTATCCGGAGTTTCACATTCAGTTTGTTGCCCGGCTGTAAGGTCAGGTGAAGACGCGCGGGGGCAGTCAGTTTCTGGGCTTCTTCGGGGGTAATCCATACTTTCACAGGGGAACTTTTGTAAAGTTCGATATCATGGAAACTGCTCTTCGTGGCATAGCTGATGTAAAGATCCAGTTCTTCCACCACTTTTTTGATAAGCGTGCGTGATTGCAGGATTTCCACTTCATTGTCAAAGTTGTTGATGGAGGAATAGAAGCCCAGGTCTTCCAGGTCGCCCATGCCGCTGCTTGCTTTGCTGTTCTTGTCATTGTCCTTGATGATGACGGATGCCGAGATGTTGTACACCGATGGAGTGTAACACAAATAGAGCCAGGCTCCCGCCATGCACAGCAGGGTACATGCCAGAAACCAGGGCCAGTGGATGGCGTATTTGAAAAGAATCGCTTTGAAATCGGTCTTTTCTTCCTTTTCTTCCAGATAGAGGTCGTCGTATAAGTCTTCTTTCATAGTTCTGTTTATTTGGTTATGGTTACTATCAGGCTGGCCAGTGCGACCAGAGTTCCTACTACCGAGAACCAGATGGTGGTGCTGTTGCTGATACTTGCATTCTTGGCTTTGGTCTTATTGGGGGTGACATACACCACATCGTTTTGCTGGAGATAGTAGTAAGGAGATACGATGATGTCGGCATCGTTCAGGTTCAGCGGAATCACCCGGCGGTTGCCTTGCGCGTCTTCACGGATCAGTTTCACTTTGTTGCGTTGTCCGTATACGGTCATGTCTCCCGCCATGGCGAGCGCTTCCATGATATTTACTTTTTCATTGGTGATGGTGAATGTGCCGGGTTTGGCAACTTCTCCCATCACGGAGATTTTGTAGTTTGCCATGCGTACATTCACAATGGGGTTTTCCTTGATATAGGTTTTCAGTTTTTCCTTTATCATGTTTTCCGCCTGGCTTTTGGTGAGGCCGCCGATGTGCAGTGTGCCCAAGACCGGGAAATCAATGTTCCCGTTATTGTCTACCAGATACTGTTGCAGGGATGGTTGGCTGGTAAGGCTTTTGCTGTTTGCCGTGATGGGGGTGGCTACCGTCAGGTTAAAAGGAATGGCGGCATCGGGGTCACTGGTGTTTACCGTGATGGTCAGCAAATCTTTGGGCATGATGTGTGCATCATACAGGGGTGTTTGGACATTTGCCATGTTCAGGTACTCGGAACCTTGAAGGTAGGGTACCTTTTTGTAGGCGCTGCAACTGCATAGCAGCAGGGAAACCAGCGCGAATAGGGTCAACTTTAATCTTCTCATTTTTTTTGGCTCTCTGTTATTTAAAATTTTTCAGTTTTCAGGTCTTGTTTTAATAAGCTTGCTTGTCTTTGTGCAGCGCGTTTGCCACGGTTTTGTACATAATATAAAGGTCGAGCAGGAAAGACCAGTGCTCCATGTACCATATATCGGCTTTCACACGTCCTTCCATGTCTTCCAGTTCGCGGGTTTCGCCACGGAAACCGGTCACCTGCGCCCATCCCGTGATACCGGGCTTGATGAAATGGCGGACCATGTATTTATTGATTATCTTGGAATATTCTTCCGTGTGTTTCAACATGTGGGGGCGTGGCCCTACAATGGACATATCTCCCAGCAATACATTGATGAATTGCGGAAGTTCGTCAATATTGGTCCGGCGCATGAAATCGCCGAATTTGGTTTTCCTGGGATCGTTGAGGGTGGCCTGTAAGGTGTCCGATTCCTTGTTGACTTTCATGGAACGGAATTTATAGCACCAGAATTCTTTGTTGTTCAATCCGTTACGTTTCTGACGGAAGAATATGGGACCCGGAGAAGTGATTTTGATGGTCACTCCTACAATAAGGAATATAATGGGGAATAATGTGCATAAAAAGAGCAGTGAGAAGATTACATCGAATATGCGTTTCAACATTCTGTTCTCTATTTTCCCCAAGGGCTCCTTGCGGATGCTGAGGATGGGCACGCTGCCTATCATTTCAAAGTGCATGCGGTGGCGCAGGTAGTTGCGTACATTGGGCACGCTGTAGAAATGTATCAGGTTGTTCTCGCAATAGTTGATGACCGGCACGATCTGTTCGCTCAATGCCGAGGGCAGGCAGCAGTAAAGCTGGTTCACCTTGTGCTGTGCCAGGTAACTGATAACTTGCTCCGGTTTTCCCAGATAGGTACAACTGGCGGGGAATTTGGCATTGGGGGTGGTGTCGAAATAGCCCAGTACCCGGTAGCCGGTGGTAGCGTCGGAGCTCATTTCATGGTACAGCTCGGCTATATTTTCGGTGCTTCCCAAATAGAGGACGGTACGGAAATTTCCTCCATGGCTTCTGTATAGCTGTATGCAGAAACGGAAAAGCAGGCGATAGACAGTGATACAGAGGATGAGCAGAATGAAATAATAGATAAAAAAGCGTTTGGAATATATTTCAAGCTCGGATAATACCATCAGTCCGGTCGATAAAAAAGAGAAATAGAACACGTTGCGGAGTACCCGGAATACAATTTGGTCGGCACGGGCTCCCCGACGATGCAGTATGACACCTCCTGAAATAGTGCATGCAAAATAGCATACACTGAACAGAGTCAGAATTTGGGGTAAAGTGCCGCTACAGGTTCTTTCCCCAAACAACTCGTTCCATATTGAATTAAATGAGATGAAAAGTACATTCAGAATGACTAAATCTCCTAGAATGACTGCTAATTTTAGTACTTTGTTGAATCTCTGGACTTGTATCATAGGTAAAACTTTTTATATGTCAGATCTATATGATGTTTTTTTCAATAGGTTTCAACTATGTCGCTTTTTTTCTTTCTTCTGCTCTTCTGTTACTTTGTAAGTAACAGAATTTATTCGGCAGCAAAAATAGACAATAAATCGATAGCAAACAAGAAACAACCCGCTTCTTTTTTTTAAAATTAATAAAAAAGACGGTCTAATAGATAAAAAGTAATAATAAAAAGAACATTTTTAATTATATAAAAAAGAGAAAATATAGTAACACACATCACGTTTTACACAGTCAACGCCTGTCTCTTATACACATCTCCGAGCCCACGAGACAGGCAGAAATCTCG
>ENA-OZGF01000815-OZGF01000815.1-human-gut-metagenome-genome-assembly--contig:-NODE-815-length-11098-cov-4.593136_pt1 | contig 11098 bp, 9 predicted proteins | sample MGYA00245116_ERZ653657 | MGnify/ENA primary metagenome ERZ653657 (study PRJEB26926, sample SAMN06165034) | human gut metagenome | biome: ENVO:00009003; feature: ENVO:2100002; material: ENVO:00002003...
AAATATATGATTATGACAGACCAACGCCATTAAAAGATAATGAAAAAGGTTTAGCGAACTGGATGAAACAGTTTTTTGCCTCTGACTTGGAATTAATGACGGAAAAGATGCAGACAGAAGTTATTAAAAATGTTGAGGATTTAACGAGAAAGTCTCTTTGGAATGGAAGTCAGTGGATTGCTGATTACCGCAGACTAAGGGTGATTGCGCATATATGAATCGGAAATTGTTTATGGAGGATAGGCGTAATGGATATTGATGTTGAACTTGCAGCATATGAGAAAGGATTAGGAAAATTATACGAAAACCTGCCCAAATATGTACACGGAGGTGATGCAAGTGATAAAAGCAGTAATATTTGATATGTATGAAACACTTATAACTCTTTTTGATAGTCCATTGTATTTTGGAACTCAGATGGCGTCAGATGCGGGTATTGCAGAAGAAAGATTCCAAGAAACATGGCGTGCAGAAGAAAAAAATAGAACGACAGGAAAAATCACTTTAGAAGAACTACTGGAAAAGATACTTCGAGAAAATAATTGCTTTTCGGAAGAGAAAATGAATTATATTTTGAAAAAGCGTATTTGGTGTAAAGAAGAGGCTTTTGAGCATCTGCATATTGAAATTATTCCAATGTTAAGAGCATTAAAGAAAGAAGGAATAATGATTGGATTAATTAGTAATTGTTTTTCGGAAGAGTCAATGGTTATAAAGAAAAGTATTTTGTATCCTTTTTTTGATGCTGTATGCTTATCTTTTGATGAAGGAATACAAAAACCAGATCCAGCTATATTTGAAAGATGCATAGAAAGGCTAGGTGTTGAGGCGGATGCCTGTCTATATGTGGGAGATGGTGGAAGCAATGAACTTGAGGCGGCACAAAGGCTTGGAATGCAAGTTGTACAAGCCGTTTGGTATCTTAAGGAAGGAATAAATCAACCCGCACAAAGGAAAACAGATTTTGAGCATATTGAAAAGCCAATGGATATAATAGAGCTGATTAAAAAACAATGTTTAGTATGATGAATGTGATACAAGTTAAAGGAGGGGCACTATATTGATTAGAGAAATACACGAAAATGAATTAAAAGGGTTATTAGAATTATATTTACATTTACATGAAAGTACTGTTCCGGAAATGACAGAGCAATTAAATAGGACATGGTCGACTATTGTTCAGGATAGAAATCATCATATTGTTATAAAAGTTGTGGATAACAAAATAGTATCTTCTTGTGTTTGTGTAATCATACCTAACTTGACAAGAAATGTAAGACCGTATGCTATTATAGAAAATGTTGTTACACATAAAGATTATCGTGGAAAGGGATATGCATCGGAATGTTTAGCATATGCTAAAGAAATAGCTAAAAAGGTAAACTGCTATAAAATGATGTTACTCACAGGTTCCAAAAAGGAATCAACTATGGAGTTTTATAAAAGTGCGGGGTATAATTGTTCCGATAAAACAGCCTTTGTACAATGGATAGAATAAATCAGGTGTTTGTACCTGTTGTTGGTATTCTTGTAATGTTAATTTCGTTTGTGTCTGGTTGACTGGATTATTCAAAATAGTAAATTCGGTCAACCATTTTCCAGATAAAAGTTGACTGGAAAATCATATTTTGCTAATTAGGTCATAAAAAACGACTAAAAAAATTGACCGTATTTGTAATTATTCAAGCTTAGGTCAACTCAGACCTCGTAAAAGTTGACTTTATTTAGAAATAAGCATAAACAAGTCAACGCAAGAGAGAAAATTGGGTGACCGTAGAAAGATTTTTCTAGCAATTAAGTCAACCTAACAGTTTTTGTTTTCTATATTTCTAAAAAACTTGATGTTGATGTCAGCTTATGATATTCTAATAATGAACAATCAATCAGATAAAATGAAGGGGATACATATGAAAAAGACAAAAGAGCAGCATAATGAACGAAAAAAGGAAATCATGGAAAAATGCTTTGAATGCTATGCAGAAAACGGACTGACTGGTACAGGGATTAAAGCACTTGCCGCAGCCTGCAACTGCACCACAGGCAATCTGTATTGTTACTTTAAAAATATAGATGAGCTGATTCTTGAATCAACCGCCTATTGTATGACCAAGGTAGAGGATGATTTTATGGAAAAGGCACCTACCGATGCTAAGGATGTGTTACGGTTTATTGAAGAGGTTCCTTACTGGACAGCGAAGAAGCATGGGAAAAAGTATCGTTTGATGTATCAAGTGTACACACTTCCCAAGTATATTGAGTATGGAAAGAAATTCTTTGAGGGTGTCAATGAGCGGTATACGGAGTATGCGAAGCAGTTAGAGCCAAAGATTGGTATTCCTCATACGGTGATTACGCCATTAATCTTCATATTCGTCCGTGCCTGCGTCCACTATGCTATGTTTGAAGATGAATATTATCTAAAAACCCAGATGGAAGTCTTGAAACAGGCTGTTGCCCTGTTTGCGGACAAGTACAGAAGGGAAGGTTTTGATGGAGGTGACGCTTAATGCGGATAACGGTTAAGAAGAAAGAAAAGAAAAATTACAAATCAGTAAAACTCGTGGTATTTGTTTTAGTGTTCGTATTGTTGGTCAATACGGTTCCGGTCAAAGTATCGGCAGCAGAAAGTAAGGAAGACGTATATCTTATGCATTATGGTAATCCTGACTATTGTAGATTGAAAGGTGCGAAACTACCGGGGACAAACTTAGATTTGCTATTGTATTCATGGTATATAGACAGTGATGGACAGGATTGTGCTAAGCTATATTGGTCTGGCAGTTCGGAAGAGTACGCAAACGTCAGTCGTCCTGAGGAAATTCAGGATGATGAAACATGGGATATGGACCCATTTCTATTTACAGACACCGATGACACTTTTAATAACAACATGATCATTACATGGACTGATGCAAATAAGAAGTTTGACGGGACTGAGACGAAGGATGAGATTGCAGGTTCTATGAGAATATCGGTCAGTGCTTTAAATTCATCAACCATAGGGTTTTCGGATAAGATTCTCACAGTTACAAAAGAATCAAGTGATGTCAGTGCATATAATTCTCATGTAACTAAATTTGGAGACAAAATACTCATTACATGGGTTGTTTGTTCGGATGTAAAAAATGATGACGGCGCATATGGAATCGAGGGACTTTATTATGATCCGGATACGAACAAGTTTTCTTCAGACGATAACAAGACCGATGCCAAGGGAAATCTAATACCGATGGTTTTTGCAGAATCCTGCAATTATATTTCCACTCATACAGTGGCAGAGCTCAATGGTTCGGTTGCAGTACTTTATGAAGAGGCCGTGGATGGGACACATGTATCGGATGTGATGTATGATCAGGTAAAACAGAGAGATAAGGTGTCTTTGTATTCTTCGGATGAGTTTAAGAATAACAAAGTTAAACTGGCTGTAAATAATGGAAAAAATGTAGATACAGTCAATCTGCCGGATACATATGGCTCCATTGTTGAAACGGATCTGCCAAAATTAATTTACTACTGCAATGGAAAGATTAAGGAAATCGGTACCAGTTCGGACAGCACATCCGGGTGGAAGATTGAGGAACTCGCAGATGTATCTAAAACAGGAGACGCAAGATATTCGATTCTTTCCAAAGACGGTTCCATGCGGTATATTACGGCGAGAGAGTACAGCCCGTTAAAAATAGATAACTCAGAGATTACCATCAATGGCATGAAATATACAAAGTCTTCCAATGGAAAATGGCTGGATGAGCAAAATAAGGAACAGGATATCAGGCAGGAAGATATTCGCTTGTATTATTATAACAATACAACAGGAAAAGCAGAAGTATTGCCGCAAAAACTACTTGGTAAAGATGGAGTGGTTTTTATGGCGCAGCCGTCTATATTCATTAATCATTCGGGAATGCTTGATGTTACGTGGTTTTATGCAAATGCAAATGAGGATATGAAGTTTAGACTTTGTCATACAACTTATGAACAGCAGTCCTTACAGAAAGCAGATTATACAGCGGTAAATGAAGTAATTGACAAAGTAAATGCACTGAATAAGAATGATTATGAGGATTTTTCTGCTGTGACCGATGCGGTAAATGCTGTTGAGTATGACAAGGATTACACAGAACAGGAAATGGTGGAAGGTCATGCCAAAGCGATAGAAAAAGCCATCAAAGCGTTGAAACTGCGAAGTGCAGATTATACAGCGGTGGATGAAGCACTGGTCAAGGTTAAAGCTTTGGATGCAGATTTATACCGGAACTTTTCGGATGTTACGGCAGCGGTAGATGCCGTTGACCGGGATAAGAACTTTAAGGAGCAGGCAGAAGTAGATGCGATGGCAGCAGCAATAGAAACAGCAATTCAGGCATTGACATATAAAGATGCAGATTACACGACAGTAGATGAGGCCATTGCCAAGGCAAAAGTTCTGGATGTGAATTTGTACAAGGACTTTACAGCGGTAAATACAGCTATGAATGCAGTAGTGCGTGGTAAAAATATTAAGGAGCAGGCAGAGGTGGACGCGATGGCGAAGGCTATTGAGAATGCGATTGCCGCTCTTGAGTTAAAATCTACAAATACAAATACGGAGACAAACAATACAAATCAGGATGGTGCACAGTCTGAAACAAATAATGCAAGTGCGACGGATGCTCCATCTGTAAGCAACGCTTCCAATCCGGTAAATACACAGTCAGAAGCAAGTGATACCAGCGAAGAGGCTGAAGATACACAGTCAGAAGCAAGTGATACCAGCGAAGAGGCTGAAGATACACTGTCTGAAACCAGTGATGAGAATGAGGAAAAAGGATCGTCAAGAACAGAAGATAAGAGTCCGGAGACTGGTGATGACAGCAATTTGAAACTGTGGATTACATTGTTTTTTCTCAGTGGTAGTGGCATTGTGTGTATGTTGCAGAAGAAGAGAACTACGAAAAATGAAAAAATAAGAATAAACGAGAAAAAAAGAGCATAAGTTAGATATAGTGGCAAAATGCGGAAATATGGAAATGCATAAGGCATTGCATTTCTTTTGATTATTGCATATTATAGAGCCAATGGGTTAGCACTCATCAGATTGGAGTGCTAACAAGATATAAGAAATGGAGGAATCGAACATGAAATTAGTACCTTTAGGTGACAGAGTTGTATTGAAACAGTTAGACGCAGAAGAGACCACCAAATCCGGTATTGTACTGCCGGGGCAGGCACAGGAAAAACCACAGCAGGCAGAGATTATTGCTGTTGGACCGGGTGGTGTTGTAGATGGAAAAGAAGTAAAAATGGAAGTAAAAGTTGGCGATAAAGTGATTTACTCCAAATATGCCGGAACAGATGTAAAATTGGATGGCGAGGAGTATGTAATTGTTCGTCAGAGTGATATTTTGGCAATTGTAGAGTAAAGATTGATTTGATAGGAGGAATTTAATTATGGCTAAGGAAATTAAATTTGGCGTAGAAGCAAGATCTGCATTGGAAGCAGGTGTAAATAAACTGGCAGATACCGTTCGTGTAACACTTGGACCAAAAGGAAGAAATGTTGTTTTGGATAAATCTTTTGGTGCTCCGTTGATTACCAATGACGGTGTAACAATCGCAAAAGAAGTTGAATTAGAGGATGCCTTTGAAAACATGGGTGCCCAGTTAGTAAAAGAAGTAGCAACAAAAACAAATGATGTTGCCGGTGATGGTACAACAACAGCTACCGTTTTGGCGCAGGCTATGATTAATGAAGGAATGAAGAACTTAGCAGCCGGAGCAAATCCGATTATTCTCCGCAAGGGAATGAAAAAGGCAACAGAGACAGCCGTTGATTCCATTCGCAGCATGAGTTCTAAACTTTCCGGTAAAGAGCAGATTGCAAAAGTTGCAGCAATTTCCGCCGGTGATGAGCAGGTTGGTGAAATGGTTGCCGATGCAATGGAAAAAGTAACCGGTGACGGTGTTATTACAATTGAAGAATCCAAGACAATGAAGACAGAACTGGATATGGTAGAAGGTATGCAGTTTGACCGTGGTTATTTGTCTGCTTACATGGCTACAAACATGGATAAGATGGAAGCAGAACTGGATAATCCGTATATCTTGATTACTGATAAAAAGATTTCTAATATTCAGGAAATCCTTCCACTGCTTGAGCAGGTTGTTCAGGCAAGTGCAAGACTTTTGATTATTGCCGAGGATGTAGAGGGAGAAGCTCTCAGCACATTGGTAATCAATAAACTTCGCGGAACCTTTAATGTAGTTGCTGTAAAAGCTCCTGGTTATGGTGACAGAAGAAAAGAAATGCTCAAAGATATTGCAATCCTTACCGGCGGTCAGGTAATTTCCGAGGAACTTGGTTTGGATTTGAAAGAAACAACGATGGATCAGCTTGGTCGTGCAAAATCTGTAAAAGTTCAGAAAGAAAATACTATCATTGTTGATGGTGAAGGTGATAAAGCAGAAATCGAGGCAAGAATTGCACAGATTAAGAATCAGATTGAAGAGACAACATCTGACTTTGACCGTGAAAAACTTCAGGAAAGACTTGCTAAATTAGCAGGCGGTGTTGCCGTTGTACGTGTTGGTGCAGCAACTGAGACAGAAATGCAGGAAGCAAAACTTCGTATGGAAGATGCTTTGGCAGCAACAAGAGCAGCAGTAGAAGAAGGAATTATCGCAGGTGGCGGTTCTGCTTACATTCATGCCAGCAAAGAAGTTGCTAAAATGGCTGCTTCTCTTGAGGGAGACGAAAAGACCGGTGCCAACATTATTTTGAAAGCACTGGAAGCACCACTTCGCCGTATTGCAGAAAATGCAGGTCTGGAAGGTTCTGTTATCATTGATAAAGTTCGTTCGGAGGAGCCTGGATTTGGATTTAACGCATTGACAGAAGAATATGTAAATATGGTAGATAATGGTATTCTTGACCCAGCTAAGGTAACAAGAAGTGCATTGCAGAATGCAACAAGTGTAGCATCTACCTTGTTGACAACCGAGTCTGTTGTTGCTAATATTAAAGAAGATGCACCAGCAATGCCAGCAGGCGGTGCCGGTGGCATGGGCATGATGTAAATAGACGAAAGAACTAGGAGGATTGGATGGAACAATCATACGCAGAAGCGAACGCAAAAAAGAAAACGACGGGGTCAGTCATTGCTTTAAAAATTATATTGATTATTTTAGTAGTTCTTGTTTTTTTAGCATCGATACTGATTTCGATATCGACAAAAATTAATCTGTTAGTATTAATCGGAGTAGCAGCAATCTTTGGCTTGATTTGGTATTGGCCGAGATTCCGTGTGGAATGGGAATATGTATTCTGCGATGGACAGCTTGACTTTGATATGATACAAGGCGGAGAGCGTCGAAAGAATATTCTTCGAATTGAAATTGAGGATGCGGATGCGATTGCTCCAATTCAGTCCACAAAACTGGATGGGTACAGACACTTGGAAGTTCGTGATTATTCGTCAATGAATGAGAAAGCGAATGTTTACGGAATTGCAACAAGACTTCCGGAAAAAGAAGAGAAAGTAATGATTCTTTTTGAGCCAACGAGCCGTATGGTTGAGTTGATGCAGAAGAAATGTCCGGAAATTGTGTCGCTGTCCTAATAAAAGATGAATAAAATATGAACCAGTGGAAACTTATATGGATATAACCAATAAAGTATACTACTGGTTTGTATTTTTTTGTGTGTGTTTTTTACGTGATATATCAATAATACGGCGTTATAAATCAATACATACAAAAAGGAATGTGATAGAATGAAAAAATCGGAAAAGAAAGGACGATTAAAAATGAAAAACAAAAAGTTAAGTACCACAATTACAATTACCATTTCCCTTGTTGCTGCTGTTTGTATACTGGGATTGTTTTTGTTTGCAAATGGAAGTATGACCTCTGTAATGAAGAAAAACAGTATGGATAATATGAAAACTTCTTTAGAGTCTAGGCAGAAGGTAATTGAGGATTATGTGAATAATGCAGAAAATCAGCTGATTTCTTATAGTAAAGGAATCGAAATTGTGAATTTATTAGAACATCCGGACGAACCGGATGTTGTAGAAAAAGCGCAAAAGTATACAGAAAATTATTATAAAGAGTTGTCCGGATGGGAAGGAATTTATGCCGGAGATCCAAATACGCATGTGATTGCTCATAACAATCCGAAAGTAGTTGGTATGACTACAAGAAAAGGGGAGGCGCTGAAACAACTGCAGAATGCGATGAAAGAATCAAACCGGTTGTATAATGCCGGAATTATTGTTTCACCTGCTTCACAGAAATTAACACTTTCTATGTATTGTCCAATTTATAAAGGGGACAAAATGATTGGCTATGTCGGTGGTGGTCCATTTGGCGAACAGCTTCAGAAAAGTTTGGATTCGTTAAAGGTTGAAGGTCTTGCACATGCGTCATTTACGATGATAAACACTAAGACAAAAACATACATATTCAGTCAGGATTCTAAAAAGATTGCAAAAGAAATTAAGGATCCTATGCTTTTGCAGGTGGTTGAAAATGCAGAAAAGAATGGAAACCAGATTCAGGAAATTGAGTACAAAGATGCAGACGGAAATGATTCCGTCGGAGTGTATCGTGCGATTTCTAACCGTGACTGGGCTGTGGTTATGACAGATACGGAAGATGAGATTTTTGGTATAGCAAATACGAACCGTAAAACGCTTGGCTTAATTTGCATTGGATCATTCCTTTTGATTGTAATCCTTACTTTTGTGGTAATCCGATTCTGTCTAAGTCCATTAAAAGTGGCAGAAAGAGCTATTTTGAAATTGAAAGATTTGGATTTAAGTAAAGACAAGAAAATTCAGAAATATGTAAATGGTAAGAGTGAAATTGGTCATATTGCGACGGCAATTGATTCGTTATATGATACGTTTTCTTCCATTATTGATACGCTTAATGGTTGCTCAAGCTCTCTTTTGGGATCAGCTGAGAGGATTACGGAAACTTCGCACGAATTGTATGAGTGTGTCGGAGATAATGCTGCAACGGCAGAACAAGTTGTGGCAGGTGCGACCATGACTAAGGAAGCGGTCGAACAGGTTGGTAAAGAAATCAGCAATATTTCAAAATTAGTTGATGAGGTTGGCGAACAGGTAAAAGCCGGAAGTGAGCGAAGTGAAGAACTGATTCAGGATGTTATGAAGATGAAAGAAGTTGCGAATGAATCTTTGGATGTAAATAGCGAAAAGATGAAATCAAACGAGGAAAGAATCGAGAAGGCAATGAAAGATCTGAAGTCGCTGTCACGAATTAACGAGATGGTAGATCAAATTCTGGAAATAACAAGCCAGACGAATCTTTTGTCTTTGAATGCTTCAATTGAAGCGGCTCGCGCCGGAGAGGCAGGCCGTGGGTTTGCTGTTGTTGCAAGCGAAATTGGTAACCTTGCCCTGAGTTCATCGAAAACGGCTACGGAAATACAGACAATCTGTAAAGACACGAATAAAAATATTGAATATGTACGACAGTGTTTTATGTCAATTTTAGAGTATTGGAAAACAGATGTTACGAACCAGTTTAAGGACTTTATTGAAATGTCAAATAACTATAATACGTCCATTGAGTCCATTGAAAATGTAATTAGCGGAATTCAAAATTCAACGGATTCCTTTGTGAATGGTATGTCAGCAATCTGTCAGCAAATGGATCGTGTGGAACTGGCTACGGATGAAAATGCACAGGGAATGGAACGTATTATCGATAAAATCGGCAAAACATCAAAGAGTGCAGAAACGATTTCCGGTGTCACGAAGGATAATCAGAAAAATGCAGAGGAAATTCGTGATATCGTGAAAAAATTTACAAAATAAAAAATCACGATTAAGGAATGACCAAAATAGTTGACAACCCTGTCAATATTCGATAAAATAATAAAAATACAAATAGAATACAAAAAAGAGAGGAAGAGAAAAGATGGGAACTATTATTGGTGAAGGCATTACATTTGACGACGTACTTTTAGTTCCACAGTATTCAGAAGTAACACCTAATATGATTGACCTCTCAACACAGCTCACTAAGAATATTAAACTTAACATTCCTTTAATGAGTGCAGGTATGGACACAGTTACAGAACACAGAATGGCAATCGCTATGGCAAGACAGGGCGGTATCGGTATCATTCACAAGAATATGTCTATCGAGGCACAGGCAGAAGAGGTAGATAAGGTAAAGCGTTCCGAGAATGGTGTCATCACCGATCCGTTTTCTCTGTCTCCTGAACATACTCTGGCAGATGCAGATGCTCTGATGGCTAAGTTCCGCATCTCCGGCGTACCTATCACCGAGGGCAGAAAATTAGTCGGCATCATCACCAACCGTGATCTGAAGTTCGAGACCGACTTCACCAAGAAGATCAAAGAGTCCATGACCAGCGAGGGCCTGATCACCGCTCCCGAAGGTATCACTCTGGAAGAGGCAAAGAAGATCCTGGCCAAGGCAAGAAAAGAGAAGCTGCCTATCGTAGATAAGGACTTCAACTTAAAGGGTCTGATCACCATCAAAGATATTGAGAAGACCATCAAATATCCTCTGGCAGCCAAGGATTCCCAGGGCAGACTGCTCTGCGGCGCCGGTGTAGGTATCACCGCCAACGTACTGGATCGTGTGGCAGCTCTGGCAGAAGCCAAGGTTGACGTTATTGTTCTGGATTCCGCACATGGTCATTCCCAAAACGTATTAAACTGCCTGAAGATGATCAAGGAAAAATATCCTGATCTGCAGGTTATCGCAGGTAACGTGGCTACCGGCGATGCTACCCGTGCCCTGATCGAGGCCGGCGCAGATGCGGTTAAGGTAGGCATCGGCCCCGGTTCCATCTGTACCACCCGTGTCGTTGCAGGCATCGGTGTTCCTCAGGTATCCGCTATCATGGATTGCTACAGCGTGGCAAAGGAATATGGTATTCCCATCATTGCTGATGGTGGTATTAAGTATTCCGGAGATATCACCAAGGCTATTGCAGCCGGTGGTAACGTATGTATGATGGGTTCCATGTTTGCAGGATGTGAGGAGAGCCCGGGAGAATACGAGCTCTGTCTCTTATACACATCTCCGAGCCCACGAGACAGGCAGAAATCTCGTA
>ENA-OZGF01000816-OZGF01000816.1-human-gut-metagenome-genome-assembly--contig:-NODE-816-length-11089-cov-4.628874_pt1 | contig 11089 bp, 10 predicted proteins | sample MGYA00245116_ERZ653657 | MGnify/ENA primary metagenome ERZ653657 (study PRJEB26926, sample SAMN06165034) | human gut metagenome | biome: ENVO:00009003; feature: ENVO:2100002; material: ENVO:00002003...
TCTCGTGGGCTCGGAGATGTGTATAAGAGACAGTTTTTACGTATTCTGTTTTTTCGTCCGGGATCTGTTCAGGCTTCCTGCGGTGCGGCAAGATTGGCCACAATCCGCGCCACCTGCGCTATTTCCGGGATTTTTGTGTACTCGGCGCAGCTGTGTACCTGATTCATCGAGGTTGCGATGACAAGCCCTTCGATGCCGTGCTGTGCAAAGACGTTGTTGTCGCTGCCGCCGAAAGTTTTTTCGAATGCAGCGGGCAGGCCTTCTTCTGCAACGGCGCTCTCGTAATGCCTTGCGGCATCGCTTGTCAGCGGCGTCTCATACGCATGGATATTCAGCTTTTCTTCCCAGACCAGCTTCGCACCAATCTTCTCTGCTTCCTGCTGGAAGGTTCTGTAATATGTTTCCAGAAGCTCCATCGCCGTCTCGTGGTTCAGACTTCGAATTTCGCCTTCGATCACGCAGCTTTCCGAAACGATGTTGGTACCGGAGCCGCCGCCGATTTTTCCGATGTTGGCAGTGGTACTTTCATCCACGTGGCCCTGCGGAAGCTGTGCGATTGCGTGGGCGGCCGCCTGGATGCTGTTGATGCCGTCCTCCGGGTGGAAACCGGCGTGGGCGGCTTTTCCCTGGATTTTCGCCGCGAAGGAAACGAGTGTCGGTGCCGCGTAGGCGGCTGCACCGATCGCGCCGCTTAAATCCAGAACGTATGCTTCTTTTGCCTGCACCTGGCTGTAGTCAAAGGCATTTGCGCCTTTGCAGTACAGCTCCTCACCAGTCGAGATCAGGATTTCGATCGGGCGGTGCGGTATTTTGGTCTCGATGAGGTGGCGGACAGCTTCATAGATGGCTGTCACACCGGCGAGGTCGTCGGCGCCAAGAACCGTCGTGCCGTCGCTCGTTACGGTTCCATCCTCATGGGAGACGGCTTTTTTGCCTTTTGCAGGCTCAACAGTGTCCATGTGGGCCGCAAAGAGAACCGGGGCTCCTGCAAGGCTGCCCGGAATGCGCGCGAACAGATTGCCCGCATTGGAGCCGGTCTGCTCCTGCGTATGATCTTCTGTAAGCGTAACCCCGATTTCGGCGAATTTTATTTTTAAGGTGTCCGCCATCTCGCGCTCCTCTAAGGACGGCGAATCGATAGATACCAGCTCCGCAAAAAAATCAGCAATTCTTTTCTCATCTATCATAATCTTTTCTCCTGCTCTTTGGCTGTGTCCGCAATTTAAATAACATACTCAGGCTGCGCCATAATATGCATCTTGCTGAAGAACTCCCGTGTTCTCTGATTCTGCGGATGCTCGAATACTTCTTTCGGTGTTCCGTCTTCTACTACGTGTCCTTTATCAAGGAAGATCACACGGTTCGACACATGGCGGATAAAGTTCATCTCATGGGAAACCAGAAGCATTGTATATCCCTGTGCCGCAACTTTTTTAATAACATCCAGAACCTCTCCAACCAGCTCCGGGTCAAGGGCTGAGGTCGGCTCGTCGAGCAGCAGAATCTGCGGTTTCATGGCGAGAGCTCTTGCGAGTGCCACCCTCTGCTGCTGTCCGCCGGACATATGTTTCGGATAGTGGTTTGCCCATTTTTCCATGCCGACCAGTTTCAGTTCTTCTAATGCAATGGCTCTGGCCTCGTCTTTTTTCATCTTCTTGACAACAATCAGGCCTTCCATCACATTTTCCAGTGCGGTTTTCTTCTCAAACAGATTGAACCGCTGGAACACCATTCCTGTGTTCTGTCTTAAATACAGAAGCTCTTTCGGTTTCCGCTCGGAAAGGCCGATCACCTTGTCCCCGATCGTCACCGTTCCCTTCTCCGGTGTCTCAAGGCGGTTGACGCAGCGCAGAAGCGTTGATTTTCCGGTTCCGGAAGGACCGATGATTCCCACAACATCGCCCTGTTTGATCTCGAGGCTGATATCGTCGAGCACCACGTTGTCGTTATATTTTTTTGATAAATGATCAATTTTTATCATTTTTCTTACCCTCCCCGTTTGCGGACGCCAGCTCTACCTGGTCCGGAATCCGGATTTTATTTTCAATTACGCGGATGATCTGCTCGATCACCAGCGTTACCAGCCAGTAAATGATGGCCAGTGAAACGTAAACTTCAAAGTAGCGATACGTTCTTCCTCCAATAATCTGGCCCTGTGCGGTAATCTCGACAACAGCGCAGGTAAAGGCAAGAGACGTTCCTTTGATGATACTGATAAAAGAGTTTCCAAGGGTCGGAAGCGCAACCTCAAAGGCCTCCGGCAGAATGATGCGGCGCAGTGTCTGCGGATACGTCATGCCGAGTGCATGTGCTGCTTCGATCTGGCCCGGGTCAACGGACTGCAGGGCCGAACGGATAATCTCAGCCATAAAGCCCGACTGGTTCAGTCCCAGAGCGATCATCGCATAGACGAAACCGGAAATATTGGCAACCGCCAGATTCGTTCCGAACTGCTGGTTGATTGCCTTGAACATCATGGGAATACCAAAGAACGCAACGTACAGCTGTACGATGACCGGCGTGCCGCGGAGCAGTGAAATCAGAAGATTCGTAATCTGCGTCAGCACTCTGATTTTTTTCATTTTGATGATCGCCATCACAAGTCCCAGTCCCAGTCCGATCAGCATAGAAACCACGGCCAGTTCCAGCGTGATCGGCAGCTTTGTCAGCAATTCTGGTATGGATGAAAATACCAGTGAAACGTCAAATAATTTTCCCATGATTTTTTTCCTCTCTTACACGTATTTTTCTACCAGTACACAGGTAAAGCCAAGATTTTTCTTCAGCTTTTTCGGCTCTTCGTCTTTCTTCGGTGCATGGTGGTCGTATACCGACAGGTCAGCGTCCGGATTCAGTTTGTAGCCTAATTTCTCATAAAAGCCTGCGGCGCGGTCCTGGCTCGTGATGACGATGTGCTCGACACCGTATTCTTTCAGCCATTTCTCAGCGGCTTCGATCAGCACGCGGCCGTATCCGCTTTTCTGTTTTTCTCTGACAACACAGACACGCTCGATTTTTCCTGTCTTTTCCGCCGGAAATGCGATGCGGCAGCCGGCTACCGGCTTGTGATCTTCTGTCAGCAGAATCGCCTGCAGATCATCTTTGCTCTCGTCCTGTCCGAATTCCAGTTCAATCGGAATGTTCTGTCCGCAGCAAAACGCATCGGTTCTGATGTAATCATATGCTTTGTATTTCCACTCTTCGCTTCCCTTTTCTACCCGGTAAATTTCTGCCATGTTTTTCGCTCCTTTTAGAATCGGGAAACGGATGTTCCCGATCCGCTTCCCGTCTGTTTTATAATCTCTTCTGTTTTTATTTCGAAAACGATATTCTAGTTTGGTGTCTCATCAAAGTATTTCTCGTCCGGGCTGGTGTCCACGCCGAGATACTCGGTTGTGATCTTGGAAAGAGTTCCGTCTTCTTTCATCTCTTTTAAGGCTTTGTCAACATCCTCGCGGAGTGCTGCGCCCTCTTCGTTCTTTCCAAACAGGAAGTAGGTATTGTTCTGCGGGAACAGGAAATCTTCGGTCTCCTCGTCGATCTCGTTTGCTTCCAGCTGACCTTCCAGTCCTAACTGCGGAAGCAGGTTGTCGATGATCGGTCCGTCGTCGATTGCCACATCAGCGGTTCCATCTACGATGTGCTGGTAGCGGACCTGGAAGTTTGCATTGGAATATACGATATTGATCTGGTGATCCGGGTTGTCTGTATTCCATTTTTCCAGTGCATTTGCGGTAAGGCTTCCTGCACTCAGCTCAATTTTGTATCCGCGGTCTGCCAGATCGGTAAGAGAAGTCAGCGGCTCATCGCCGGTTCTCTGAATGTATTCGTTGAAGCTGGTTTTATATGGTAAAGAGAAGTAGTAGGATTCTGCTCTCTCATCGGTATATCCATAGTTGTTGACTGCGATGTCGTACTGACCGCTCAGCACACCCTGCAGTGCATCTGCCTGCTCAATTTTCAGTTCATACTGCGGAAGGCGGTTGAACACTTCTTTTACGATATCGATATCGACACCGGTCAGCTCGTTGTCATCATTTACGTAAAAGTACGGTGCCAGTGTGCCGCTTGTTACAGCTTTGATCACTTTTTTCTCACCGGAATCCGATGCGGAGCTGCCTTCTGCGGAAGATGATGCTGCGGAACCGCTGCTGCTTCCTGCACTTGCTGATGCATTGCTTCCGCATCCTGCAAAGCTTACTGCCAAAAGGCCCGCCGCTGCCAATACTGCCCAGAATTTCTTTGTCTTTTTCATAATAAAATCCTCCTCATTTCCTCGTTCTTTTCAGTTCCGGCCGCGCCCCGGCTGCCTGAGAGTGTTCCACCAGAGCGCTCCGGATTCTTCTGTCTTATCTCTTTATAAAAGTCCTTTCAGCGGATTAATCGATGCATCCACGGAAAGTACGCCGTTCTTCGGGTTTCTGTCTTCCCATTTCGGGCTGTTCCAGATGGTTTTTGAGATTTCTCCTGCGTAATCCTCGTAGGTCTCTCCCTCCGGATGGCGAAGGAATACTTCGTCCGGTGTTTTGCTGAGTGTTCTTCTCGATCCATCGTCTGCCATCAGCTTCTCGAAATCTACTTTTGCAAGGATTCGTTCGTTGTATCCGCGGAAGAGAACCTCGCCTAATTTCTTTCCAGGTCTCGAAAGTGCCAGCACCTGCGGATCGCTTCCGTGACGGAAGGCCGGGATCGCATACAGCTCTTTTAAGTAGCCCCAGATATTTTTGTAATCACGAATCGGTTTCTTCACCGGTCCTACGTTGCGGAAGTAGCTGACATCCCAACGGATCAGAGTGACGTAAGCGCGGACATCGCTGTCGGTGATGTAGTCGCCGAACAGGAAACGGTTCGTCTCCAGCCGTTTGTCCAGCTTATCGAGGGATTCATAGAAATCTTCGTATGCCTCATCGTATGCTTCCGGTGACTGGCAGAATGCCATGCGGTAATGGCCGTTGTTGACATGCGGGAAGAGCCAGTCGTTAAACTCATCGATCTCTTTCCGGAATTTTTTCGGGTACAGGTCCGGCGCATCTTTTGGCTGGAATGGAAGGAACTGCACTTCGAGGTAGTTCGTCAGGCGGTGATAATCGTTGTTCACAGCCTTTTTCTCTTTGACATCCACCAGGGTCGGTGTCGTTGCTCTTCCTTTGAAGTCCGGGTTTGCTCTTTTATAGAACTCACTTAAGAAGTAAGCGCCTGTCGCCGGATCCTTGAAATCCGGATACTGTCCGAATGCATGTCCGTAACGGTTTGTCTCGCCGGATGGAGAAACTCTCGTCTCCGAGATCACATCCTGCAGTCCTAAAAGCTCCCGCACGATGATCGGACGGTTGGACCAGTTGCATCCGGTTGCCCAGTAGATCCCGAAGCGGTTTGCTTTTCTGCTTTCAGGTCGCCTTCTTTATCGCCGAATGGCTGGATAAATGCATTTGGCTGACGGATGAAAGCGCCGCGCTCATCGATCTCTACAAGGGTTTCATTTGGTCTTGGGTCTACTCCGACTTCTGCTGCAAACTGTTCTGCCAGTGCATCGGTGTATTTGATTTCTTCGGTTTCTTTATTTTCAACTGGGGTGAAGCTGCATCCGCATCCGCTCATGTTTTTGTCCTCCGTTTTCTATGTCTGTTTATTATCTATTCTTATGTTGTTCATTCGCATTTCTTTAAAAAAAGGTTAAAAAAATAGCAGGCATTCGTTCCGGCCTGCCCGCACATGCAATTTCTGCTATGCTTTTTCTGCCTGCGAATGTTTCTTATTTTTCTTTATTCTGATTGGAGCTGCAGCAACAGCAACAACACATCTCCATCATTCTGTTCTCCTGCATTCGTCTGTTGTCTGTTTTTTTCATTTGCTGTTCTCCTTTCCTACTAAGTCGATATGTTTAATGTGTTTCCCGATTACATGGCATATTATAATGCATATTTTTTCTATGTGCAACCCCTAAAACGCCTTTTGGTAATTGTTATTTCGATGAATCGCTTATAGGTTTTTCCTATTGGTTAGTCATACCAGAAAGATATTACTTATCACACCTGTAGGCTGATTTTGCTTTTTCCCGGCCAACCGCCGCAACTTTTGCAATGTGCTCAACAATTCTTGCCATGGCTTTTTTCTTAAGAAACGATACAATAAAAAGCAAAGAACACCACTTGCAAAATACAATGTACTCTCGGAATCTTTCTGTGCTTGATTTTGTGAGATGATTTTTTGTCAGTTGTGCCCAAATTTCTGAGGCGTACGCGGTGCGTACGTTGATGAAATTCGGGTGCAACTGGCGGAAAATCAGCCGCAAAGGCAAGTGCAGAAAGATTCCGGGAGTACATTACAAAATAAAGGAGAGTTTTTCTTATGGAAATGACATTTCGCTGGTATGGTTCCAAATTTGATACCGTTACCTTAGAGCAGATCCGCCAGATTCCGGGCGTAACCGGAGTCATCACAACCCTGTACGACACTACCCCGGGCGAGGTGTGGACACGCGAAGCGATTCACGCGTTAAAAGAAGAGGTTGAGGCCTCTGGACTTCACATCTCCGGCATCGAGAGCGTCAACATCCACGACGCCATCAAAATCGGCAGCCCGGACCGTGAGCAGTACATCGATAATTATATTGAAACGTTAAAGCACCTCGGCAAGGAAGACATTCACCTTGTCTGCTATAACTTCATGCCGGTCTTCGACTGGACCAGAACAGAACTCGCACGCGTCCGTCCGGACGGCTCGACCGTACTTGCCTACAAACAGTCCGCCGTAGACGCACTTGTTCCGGAAAAAATGTTTGAATCTATCGCAGGTGATGCAAACGGCGCAATTCTTCCTGGCTGGGAGCCGGAGCGCATGGCAAAAGTGAAAGAGCTCTTTGACGCTTACCGCGATGTGGATGATGAGAAACTGTTTGCCAACCTCAAATACTTCCTCGAACGCATCATGCCGGTCTGCAACGAGTACGACATCAAAATGGCCATTCACCCGGACGACCCGGCATGGAGTGTCTTCGGTCTTCCGAGAATCATCATTAATAAAGAAAACATTCTGCGCATGATGAAGATGGTCGATGACCCGCACAACGGCGTGACCTTCTGCTCGGGTTCCTACGGAACAAACCTGGAGAACGATCTGCCGGATATGATCCGTTCCTTAAAGGGCCGCATCCACTTCGCTCACGTCCGCAATCTGAAATTCCACAGCCAGCAGGATTTCGAGGAGGCCGCACACCTTTCCTCTGACGGCAGCTTCGATATGTATGAGATCATGAAAGCGCTGTACGACACCGGCTTTGACGGCCCGATCCGCCCGGACCACGGACGTATGATCTGGGGCGAGAAGGCAATGCCGGGCTATGGACTGTATGACCGCGCACTCGGCGCGACTTATTTAAACGGACTCTGGGAAGCTATTGACAAGAGTCACAAACGTGGAATTTAAAGGAGGTTTTTACTGATGTCTCTTAACTTAACAGCTGCCGGACTGGCAGATCAAAAAGCGTGGGAAGCCGCAGGCTATGCGCTTCCATCCTATGACCGCGAAGCAATGATCACCCGCACGAAAGAATCTCCGTGCTGGGTGCATTTCGGAGCCGGAAATATTTTCCGTGCCTTCCAGGCAAATACAGCACAGGAACTGCTGAACAACGGTACCTTTGACCGCGGTGTCATCGTTGCGGAGGGCTTCGATACAGAAATCATCCGTGATATGTACCAGCCGCACGATAATTTAAGCATTCTGGTGACCTTAAAAGCCGATGGTTCTGTCGAGAAAACCATTGTTGGAAGCATCGCAGAATCGCTGGCTGCCGATACGGCGGATTCTCCGGATTTTGCCCGGTTAAAAGAAATCTTTACCAAGGATTCCCTGCAGATGGCGACGTTTACGATCACCGAAAAGGGATATTCCCTGAAAAACGGTGCGGGCGAACTGCTGCCGTCTGTTGCTGCCGATTTTGCTGCCGGACCTTCTTCCGTTACCAGCTATATGGGAAAAGTTGCTTCTCTTTTATATGAAAGATTTCTTGCAGGCGAAAAACCGTTTGCGATGGTCAGCACCGACAACTGCTCCCACAATGGCGAAAAACTTTCCCTTGCCCTGACAGCCTACGCTTCTGCATGGGAAGAAAACAAGCTGGTACAGCCAGGCTTCCTCTCCTATCTGCAGAACCCGGAAAAAGTCAGCTTCCCGTGGACCATGATCGACAAGATCACCCCGCGGCCGGATGCTTCCATCGAAAAGATGCTCGAGGAGGACGGCCTCGCCGATGCACAGCCGATTATCACCTCCCGCCATACTTACGTTGCTCCGTTCGTCAATGCAGAGGAATGCCAGTACCTCGTGGTCGAAGACCATTTCCCGAACGGACGGCCGCCGATGGAAAAGAGCGGATGGATTTTTACCGACCGGGAAACTGTCAACAAAACAGAGCGCATGAAGGTCTGCACCTGCCTGAACCCGCTGCACACCGCACTCGCTGTGTTCGGCTGCCTGCTGGACTATGAACTGATCAGTGAGGAGATGAAAAATCCGGTACTGAAAAAGCTCGTGGAGCGCATCGGATATGTGGAAGGACTTCCGGTTGTCACCGATCCTTGCATTCTCTCTCCGAAGCAGTTTATCGATGAAGTGCTGAACATCCGCATCCCGAATCCGTTTATGCCGGATACGCCGCAGCGAATTGCAACCGATACATCACAGAAGCTGTCGATTCGGTTCGGTGAGACGATCAAATCGTATCTTGCTTCTCCGGAGCTGTCACTCTCGGATCTTCAGGCAATTCCGGCTGTATTTGCGGGATGGCTGCGGTATCTGATGGGCGTGGATGACAACGGCGATGCATTTGATCTGAGCCCGGATCCGCTGCTTGCCACGGTCCGCCCGTATGTGCAGGATCTGAAACTCGGCGCACCGGCTGACCGCGAGACCCTTTCCAAAACTCTGGCTCCGCTGCTCTCCGATGCTTCGATTTTCGGTGTGGATCTGATTTCCGCCGGACTTTCTGACCGTGTGCTGAATGCTTTTGTCTCGATGCTTCAGGGACCTGGCGCTGTGACAGATACGCTTGCTGCGCTGACTGCTCAATTCTAAAAGGGAGGTATTTCCATATGAAACCTTTTATGGACGCTGACTTTCTGCTGCAGACCGATACGGCGAAAACACTGTACCACGAGGCGGCTGAAAAAATGCCCATTTTTGACTATCACAACCATCTGAATCCGCAGGAGATTCTCGAAGACCGCCAGATGGAGAATCTGACACGCGTCTGGCTCGGCGGGGATCATTATAAATGGCGTGCCATGCGTGCGATGGGCTTTTCGGAAGATCTGATCACCGGAAACGCCGATGATTACGACAAATATCTGGCGTTTGCCGAGACGATTGAGAACGCGATCGGCAATCCTTTATACCACTGGACACATCTGGAGCTGCAGCGGTACTTCGACATCACGACACCGCTCTCCCGCGCAGCAGCGAAGGAGATCTGGGATGAGGCGAATGCAAAACTGCAGACGAAGGAGTTTACCGTGCGCAATCTGATTCTGAACCAGCATGTGTCGCATCTGTGCACCACCGACGATCCTGTAGATGATCTGCACTGCCATCTGGCATTACAGAAGGAAGACTTTGCCTGCCGCGTTCTGCCGTCCTTCCGCCCGGACCGCGCCGTTCATCTCGAGAAGCCGGATTTCCCGGAATACGTGGAAAAGCTTGCCGCTGCCGCCGGCAGGACGATTGCATCCGCGGAGGATATGGTGCGTGCCCTCTCCTGCCGCCTCGACTTCTTCCTCTCCGCCGGCTGCGTTGTTAGCGACCACAGCCTCGAGGGCTGCTTCTATGTGCCATGCACGGCTGCTGAGGCGAATGCCGTATTTGAAAATCGCATGAACGGCGGTGCTCTCACTGAAAAAGAGCTCGGCATGTACAAGGGCTTCCTTCTGACGAACCTCGGATGGCTGTATCACAAGCACAATATCGCCATGCAGCTTCATATCAAAGCGCTCCGCAACAACTCGAAGCGGATGTTCCGTGCACTTGGTGCCGATACCGGTTTTGACAGCATGAACGATTTCGCCTTTGCCCCGATGCTCGGTGCTTTCTTAAACGATATGGACGAGGATGACGCACTGCCGAAAACCGTGCTCTACTCCCTGAACCCGGGCGACAACCCGATGCTTGCAAGCATGGCCGGAAACTTTGCTGCGCCTGGCATCCGCTCAAAAGTGCAGTTCGGTACCGCATGGTGGTTCAACGATCACAAATACGGCATGGAATCCCAGCTTGCGACGCTTTCCAGCATCGGCATGCTCTCCACCTTCATCGGCATGCTGACCGACTCCCGCAGCTTCCTCTCCTTCCCGCGCCACGAATATTTCCGCCGGATTCTCTGCAATCAAATCGGAAACTGGGTGGAAAACGGGGAGTACCCGGCAAACCTGGAGTTTTTGAAAGAGATGGTGGAAAATATCAGCTACAACAATGCGGTTTCGTATTTCCTGTGATTTTCGCATGCCTTATTGACAATTATTCCCACATACCGTACAATAAAAGGGATTACTGATCAACGAAAGGATTACAGAAACATGGACGACTCAGGCAGTATGCCTCGACGATGCTTTATTTTCATCATTTGATAAACGGAGACATAATCTATCTTTGATTCCGCCAGATTCAAGATAGGTTATGTCTTTTTGTACATTTTTTGCATCGTGTCCCGGTTTCCTAAGAAAGGAAAAACAAATGAACAGCGACATTGTGTCACTCATCATCATTCTTATCTGCGTCATGCTCTCAGCCTACTTTTCGGCGACGGAGACTTCTTTCACCTCGCTGAACCGCATCCGCATGAAAAATATGGCAGAAAAAGGCGACAAGCGGGCGGAACTGGTGTTAAAGTTGCTGGAGAACTTTGACAAGCTGCTCTCCACGATTCTCGTCGGCAACAACATCGTCAACATCGGACTCAGCTCCCTTGCCACGGTGCTTTTTATCAAGCTTCTCGGCGGCGACTCCGGTGCGACGGTTTCCACGATCGTAACCACTATCGTGGTCCTGATCTTCGGCGAAGTTTCCCCGAAAAGCATTGCAAAAGAATCCCCGGAGA
>ENA-OZGF01000831-OZGF01000831.1-human-gut-metagenome-genome-assembly--contig:-NODE-831-length-10898-cov-19.594208_pt1 | contig 10898 bp, 3 predicted proteins | sample MGYA00245116_ERZ653657 | MGnify/ENA primary metagenome ERZ653657 (study PRJEB26926, sample SAMN06165034) | human gut metagenome | biome: ENVO:00009003; feature: ENVO:2100002; material: ENVO:00002003...
GCTCGGAGATGTGTATAAGAGACAGATCATTAATAAAATCTTTACTAATAGCAAATTGAGCATAGTTAAACATTTCATCAATAACAGGACGAAGAGCATTATCTAATTCATCAATAGTACTAGCATTAATTCCATAACTTTTACCTATTTTAAAAGCACTATTAACAACATAAGGAGAATTAATAATAATATTACGTTTATAATTACCAGCATCAGAATTAATAGTAAAAGCATAATCTTTACCATTAAAATGTGCACCTTTAACATAAAAGCCTATATTAGTAGGATTAATACTAATTTGAAGTCCAGTATTTCTATCTCCGTTAATAAGTTTATTATTTCCAAATATATCTCCAAGACTTTGTTTAAGTTCACCAAAACTTATTTTTCCACTAATATAATCTCTACAAAGATTATTAACTTCATTCTTAATAGAATTAATAATACGTCGAGCATCACCTTTAAGTAGATTACTATTTAATGGAACTTGTTTACAAAAAGCATATAGAGAAGTACCATCACTACTTGGAATACTAATAACAGGCATACCATTAGTAGTAAGATTTTCAATAATAGTTGGTTTATTTTCTCCATTAAGATATACTTGACCTTGTACAACTACACCAAGTTTATTAACATCTTCATTATAATTAACTACTGTTTCTTGTACATCATTCCATTCGCCATTAGCATCATCAATAGTATTAAGAACTCCATATTTAACATTAACAGCTTTAACTTTACCTTTAAAATCACCTTTTACTATTGTAATAGCTTGGTCATAACTATTAAGAAGATTATTAAACCAACGATTAATACTAGCTTCATGACTATTTTCATAAGGCTGATTAAATATGTATTTAGTAAGATTAACAAGATGCCCAGCTAAATCAAAACTTGCAACAGGAGTAGTAAAATCTCTAACTATATCAGGATATTTAGTTTCAAATTCTTTAAATAGATTAACAAGTTCTTCTTGTGTAACTTCTTCTTTAACAGCAAGTTCATATAAATGACCAATAAATTCTTCGTCAAATCTATCACCATCAAGAATACTAATTAAAGCGTCTTTAAGTGGAGAAACAACTTGACCATTTTCAGCATGAATATTATATTTCCAACCTTGATTAACCATATCATAATTACCAAACTTATCAATGTTTGGAACTCCTATATAACCAATAATTGTACCATTAGCAAGTATATTAATACGTCTAAGCTTACTATCATATTCAGTTTCTAGATAATCACCTTGCTTAATACTAGTAAATGCTTTAACATTTTCATTCTCTACTATATACTTAAGATTAACATTATTAGTATGTTCAACTTGAAGTCTTTCAAGACGTTCTTTAGCAATACCGTCAACGTATTGAACAAATTGTCTAGCATTAAGTTTCTTAATAGTTGATTCGTCAGTAGCACGATATTTACCTTGATTATTAGTGCTGGCGTAAAGATAGTTTTTTATTTGATTAAACAAGTAATTTTTAATAATTTTATTACCCGTAACACTATCTACATATTCAACTAATTGACCAATATTAAGATAGACTTTACCATTAACAATTTTACCTCTAGTATTACCTTCACTATCAACACTATTAGCAAAATCATCCATAATAGCTTCTATATTACGTTCATTACCTGTAACAGTAGCATAAGTAGCATTAAGTAATAAACGTCTAGTGCTATCATCTTGAACAGAACTATATAAACTACCTCCTGTAAGACCATCAATAATATTATTAACTATATCACTAGCTTCTGTTTGTTCAAATCCAGCTTGACTAAGTTTATCAATAATAGATTGTCTAGCATTAAGTAAATCACTACTAGTAGACTCATGTCCTAAAGAATCTTCTAAATCAGCTATACTTTCATAAACCAAATCAGTACCTATTTGACCACGTTCGAAATCATCATCTGGAAGAGTATTATTAACTTCAGATTTAGGAGTACTAATAGGTTCTTGAGAAATTGATTGTTCAGTTTGAGATTGAGGTTGTTCAGTATTAGTAGGCTCACTAGGAACCGCTTCGCTTCGCTCCGCTATACTCCCCGTGGAGGATGGAGATGAGTTAGTATCATCTACATCAGTTTCATTAACTTCATTAACATCAGGATTAACAGGAGCAACTTCTTCCTCTTTAGGAGTATTATTAACATCGTTTTCAATTTCTGCAATTTCAGCTAATTGTTCTAATGTAGTTTTAAGATGTTCATTACCTTTAGAGCTTAAATCAAGTGCAGCATAAGCATCTCGAATAATTTTATCTATATTTGGTTTATTACCATTATTAACATCTTTAATAACAGAGTCAACATAATCTTTTCCATATTGTTTATAAGCATTGCGTAAATCGTCCATAGCTTTATTAACAATCTTTTTACGACTACTATCAAAGAAGTTATTAAGATAAGTTATACGAGATTTAATATTATCATCAGATAGATTAAGTTGATTTTTATTAACCTCAACATTAATCTCAGCATTAACAACTTCTGCTAAATCTTTAAATACTTCATTATATTGTTTTTGAAGTTGAATAGCTGATTGAACATCATTTTTATTTTCAATATCAATAGGTGTATAAAGTTTATTAATAGCATCTAATCGTTCATTTAATTGAGCAATACGTTCTTGTTTAACAGAATTATTAATTGCAGCGTTATCTTGAATAGTTTTAATATCTCTTTGAATACTATTAATAATATGTTGATAAATACCATTCTTAGCAGAATTAATATCAACATCTTCAATATGATTATTTGTAATATCTTGATTTAAAACATCATTAGCCCAATTAAGAAGATTATTATAATTTTCTTGACGATTACGAGCATGAACCATTTGGGTAGCTATAATACGACCAACTTCAAATCCGCCACCAAGTCTATTAACTTTATTTAAAGTAGTATTATATTCATTTTTAAGATTATTAATTTCAGTTTTAAATCTATTAATAAGTTCACTACTTTCTTGTTGTTGTAATCCAAGTTTATTAGTAATACTATCATTAAATTCTTTACTATTAATAGAACTTTCAAGAAGTCCTAAATTACCAGCGTTCATAGAATTAATAATAATATTATCCATATATTCTTTTTCAGCTATACTACGAAGTTCTTCTTCAGTACCAGCAATAATATCTGGATTAACTTGATTACCATTTTCATCAGTAATAGTTATAAATGGATTTTTACCATTAGCAATACTATTAAGTCTTTCTTGATATGCTTGAAAAGTAGCAGTACGACCAAGAATTTCGTTTTCTCTTTGTTTTTCAGCAGAAGTCCAATCTTTATCAAGACGTTTATTAATAAACTCTCCAGCTTTATTCATAACACTACTAAAAGTAACACCACCAAGAGCACCCCAAAATGCTTGCTCCCATAACATTGGGTCTTGAAGATAATCTTTAATAGTTTGTTGAGGAATATCTTTATCAAATACTTTTTTACCATTATATAAACCATCTTGACTAGCTATATAATTAATAGCTTCTTCAACACCTTCAGTCCATTCAGCTCTAACACCATGAAGAATATCATTACCCACATCTTTTAATGTACTAGTAATAGCTTGTTTAGTAGTTTTATTACTTAAAGCATTAGTAATTGCAGCGGCATCATCAATATTACTATTAAATGCAATATTTAAATTTCTAAGTCTGGAACTAGTTGTATTACCACTTAAAGCATTTTTCCATAAGTTCTTTAAACTATAAACTTGCCATACATCAAAAAGAACATTAGCCCAATCTTCAGCAAAAGTAATATCAGCACTATTTTTAGCAATATCTTTAGCTACTTCTTCATCAGACATATCTTTATATTTAGGATTATTATTATAAAACTCTTCTCTTTGTTTATCATTCATATTAGCAAGTTGAGTTTTAGAATAATCTTCAATATCATTATAAGTTTGTCTAGCTTCTTGATAATTTTCAAGATAACGAGAAGGAACTCCAATAGCAGTAGCTTCTGCTATTCTACTAGTAATTGCTCTACTCTTTTGCGTCATATTAATAGCATTAGCCATTTTATTAGCTAATTTATTAAACTTTATACCTTTACCTAATAAAGAAATACCTTTAGCAAGACCTGTACTAGGAACCATAAGAGTTAAAGAACTAGCTATACTAGGAGCGTTACTAGCCCACCAAGCAAAATCTCCAATATCAAATGCAGCATTAGGATTTTCTCGATATATAGCTAATCTTTCATTAATAGATTCTTTTAAAGATTCAAGTCTAGAACTTATTTCAGATTGATAATCATTAGGACTATCACTAATCATATTATAGAAAGCATCAGCTAAATCAGCAAAACCTATTGCAGTACCAACAGTAATTTCATTACCAATCTGTCCAATCATTCTTAACCCTTGTTCCCAATTACTTTGATTAACAGCACGTTCTTTATCAAGTTTTTCTGGGTCATCAACAGGATTAACATAAACATCATAAGGAGCATATTTATCTATATTATATTGATTAAGATTATATGATTGTTCAGCAATACGACCAAATAAACGACCACGACCCCGGTCACTAATAGAAGTGCCGGGGTTGTAATCAACTAAAGTAGGAGGCTGTATAGCCCCCTTTTTAGTTTTAGGATTATATTCAGGATTAGGTGTTTTATTACCACCTTGTAGAAACTTTAATACATCCATATTAATATAGATTGTTAGTTAATTCATCATAGTAATATTGAATAACATAAGGATCTGTACTGCCACTAAGTTGAGCAAGTTTAGTAGCAACATTTTGTTGAATAGCCTTAACAGCATTTTCATCTACTGCCATACCAGCTTTAACAGCAGTTACAGTTTGTTCCCATTGAGATAAATTATCTACAATATCAACAGCATTTTCTTTACTTACTAAACCAATAGTTTGATTATTAGTAGAATTAATTAAATTAAAACCTCCACCATTGGGTACTAATTTAAATTTATCAATTCCAGTAAATGCAGCATTATTAGTAAGAGAAATAGGTCTATTAGCATTATAGTAATTTTCTACTTTACCAGCAGCTCTCCAACTAGTATCTTGATTCCAAGATTGAATAATAGAACTATCAATAGCACCACTACCTACAAGTAAAGTAATAGGTTCTCTTTTAAGTTTACCTTCTGTATCGTAATAACCAGCAATATTAATTTGAACTCCAACATCCCCAGTTTTTGGGTCACGAACAATAGTAGGAGTAATCTCATTTTCTTTAGCACTTCTAAGATAAGCTGTATAAGCTTTTCTATCTTCAGAAGTCATAGGTTCAAATATTCCATTTTCACTAGTAATATAAGATTCTCCTTGAGTTAAATCAATACCGGCTTTAATAGCAGACATAGCTTGTTCTTCTAATTGTTTCTTTTGAGCAGAATATTTACTAGCAGCTTCTGGATTAGAACTCATAACAAAATTAAGTTCAGCAAGTTCAGGAGTCATTGCAGATATACCAATAGTAGAAGAAGTTATTTGACCACCATCAAGAACAGCATCATTTTTAGATTTAAGAGAATCAACATAATCAATTAAACCAATATAAGGTTCTTTATTGCCTGTTGGTAATACACCATGATGTTCTTCACCATTAGAATCAACTCGAACAAATTTATCACCATAACCAAAAAATCTAGTCTTAGCAGAATTAAGAAAAGCATTTAAAAGATTCCTAGTATCTTCAGCTTCTTTAACAGCTTTACCAAAACTATAAATAGATTTATGATAATCTTTAGGTAATTCAGCATATCTATAACCATTACCATCAGAACCAAATTTTACTCCAAGACTAGCAGCTTTTTTCTCTCCACCAATAGCATTAATAAATGAATTATATACATCATCATTATTAAAATATTGTCTAATAGCAGAACTATCTCCAAATATTTGATTAACATATTTACTATATCTATCTGAATATTTATTACTAGGTAAATCACTTAAACTAATAATAGAATTATATGTATCAAATCCATCAATACTATCTTGAGATTTACCAACTTTAAGACTATTAATATATTCTTGATTATCAATAATATCATTGAGATAACTAAGAGCATAGGCTCTATCAGATGGATTAGTAATATTAGTCATGATGCTAGTTCTAATATCATCTGGATTAGCAGTACCTAAATCAATATTAATATCAGGATTATATTTACTAAGCAATCCAGCTATTGATTGTCTATTACTAGTAATTTCAGCTTGAGCCTGAGCAGGCATAAAATTATCAATACGAACAGGAGTACCTTTATAAGTTAGATTATCAATAGCTTGTTTTCTTTGAGTTGTACTTCCTAGTCCAGCTTGTTTAGCTAAAGCTAATTGAGCTTTCCATGCTTCACCATAAGTAGTATTACTACTTTGATTATAAAAAGTCGCAGCATTATAGAAAGGGTCAATACGTTTAGCAAGATACTGTTCAGGAGTAAGCAGAATACCATTTTTATCTGTTATATCAGGATTACTACCATTTTGGTCATATTTCCATTTAGCAATCTTATAATCTTGTTCAAGACTAGCTTTAGCGCCAGGAGTATTTTCAATAACAGCTTTAACAGCTTCAGCAAGTTTAGTTTTACTTAACCTTTGCCAATCACCTTTAGTATGAGAATAAATCTCTCCTGTAACAGATTTAGTAATATCATCAGTAACTTTACCGTTAGCATCAAGCCATCTTGTTTGACTACCACCACCTTGTTCTTTAGCAGCCCATTGAAGTGCTTGATTAAGTATTTGATTCATAGGAATTTCAGAAACTTCTTTATCAATAGGAGTCCATTTACTTCCACCAATAACATTACCGTTCTTATCAGTTATATCTTGATAATTATATTTATTAACAGTACGATAATAATTCTTATAATCTTCAGATAAATCAGTACGTTTATCAAGATTATCCATATATGCTTTATAATCTTGTTGAGCACGTAAACGACCAATCATTCCCGGACTTGAAGTTATATCTCCATAAGTTCCAACTATATCATCAAGACTAGAATAAGCATTACCATATTGCATATTTTCGGTAAGAGCATTACGAACTTTATTAAGTTGTTCTTGGCGCCAAGCATCTTCGGCTTCATTTAAATCTAATTGAGCAAGTTGAGCATCAATTTGAGATTTAGTTTGAATAGCTTGTTGATGCCCTTGTTCAAGAGTATTATAAGTTCTAGCTAAGACATTTAAGTCAATAGGATTAACTTGTTGTCTAAAAGTAGGAGTATAAAAGTTTATCGGCATGATTGTTTTCCTCCAAGTTTTCTACGTTTACGAATAATAAATTCATCATAATCAACTCCAGCATCTCGCATAATTCTATCATCTACATTAGGAGCAGATGCCCTCATAGCACCAATAGTATTATTTAAAGCTTTACGATTTTCATATCTACTAATCATATCTTGAATACCAGCATTAATTCCACTAAATAAATTATTAATATTAGTTACTTTAGCTTCTCTAATACCATTATCAAATGCTGCTTTTCTATCTATATATTGATTGTATTGTTGAGCATTAAATTGACGAACACTTTGCTGATTACGTTTATCTTGATTAATAAGATTAGTTTCTATATTTTCTTTATTACCATAAAGTTCATTAGCAGCTTGACCAGCAGCATTACGAACTCGTTGTTTACGAGCTAAACTAACACGACTACTGGCAGTATTAGAATCAATATCACGATAAGCCTCAAATTTATCTTCTCTAATTCTATCAAGTTGAGGATTAATATTATATTTAGTTTTAAGTTTACTAGCACTAATAAGAGTAGGTTGACCTGGACCTCTCATTTTATTAATAGCTCTTTTACTAGCAAAATAACTAGCTAAACTACCAGCTACATTACTACCTAATCCAATCCAATCAGCAGTAGTAAGATTTTTAAATTTACCTTGACCTTTACCATCATAAGATGTAGTTCCTTTAGCAGGTGTACTAGTAGAAACAGGTAAAGTAGTTGGAATACTAGCTTCTACTTTAGGTAGATTACGATTATAAACAGCAGTAGGAGGAATTTTAGTAGGAATAGATTGAGTTGATTGATTTGACTTACTTCGTCCTCTACGGGGGGTCTTCCCGCTAGATTTAGTTGCAGATAAACTTGGAATATTAGTATTATTCATACTAACACCTTTGTTATTTCCATGACTCCAACCAGCTCTAACTAAACCACTAGTAATTCCAACACCATCTTCAAATAAAGGAAGTCTGCGTTCTGCATAATATTGAGGACGACGATTACCATTATCAATATTAGATTTATTAGTATTAGTATTTACATTATTATTTGTAATACTATTTTTAGACCATCTTCCATTTCTAAAAGTATAATCACTACCAACAATAGTTTCTCCTCTAGCAGATTTATTAATAGGATAAGCAGAAGTTCTACTAATAGTTCTATTAGTAATAGGAACATAAGCTCCAATTTGTTCATCATATTCCCAAGTTCTTCCATGACGATTAATTCGAGTTCCACCAACAGCAAATTTATCGCGTAGACCCCCCGTAGAGGATGGAGAATGAATTAATCCATTCTTAACATTACCATTAATACTAACAACTAATCCAACATTACCTTTCTTTCTAAGTTCTGGATATTTATTATAAACTTTAGCTTTAACATCGCTACGCCCATGTAATCCCGCAAGTCTTAAAGCGTCAACAGCATCTGCTTTTGTAGGAATAGGATAACTTCTATGTCCACCAGCAAAATCTTTTTTAGCTACACTAGGATAAGGTTTCTTTTTAGAACCATAATCTTTATCTCTACTTAATCCACCCATAGCTTTTTTATTTTCATTTATATTATTTTTATTTATATAATCAATAGTTCTAGGAAGATTACTACCATGTTTACCAATAGTTGTTCTATAAACTTCTTTAATACCTTGATTAATCCAAGTATTATCAATTTTATTAGCTAAATCATAAATCTTTTGTCTACCTAAATTAATAAAATTAGTAGCAGTTCTACCTATTCTAGAAGCTTTAGTTAGACCTTTAATAAATTTATAATTTCTATTACCAGCTATTGTAGGATAACCACCAATAATTATCGAACCACTTTCAGCGATTTGTCTTTTATATTCATCAGGTGCTTGATAAATTTTGCCACCTTCTTTATATTTAGTTCCATCATCATTAATTCTATTTCTATCTTTAAAATCTTCTTGAGCTTTAAATACTTTATTAGGATTAGCTCCACCCATAACTAATTTAGCAGGACTAACACCATTAATAATAGGTTGTGCAGAATAAACTTTAAGTTCATTACCATTAGTTTCAACTACTTCACCACCTTCTACTTCAATACCAGTTTTATCACTAGGCCCAATATCAATACCACCTTGACTATGTTTTCTTCCATTCATATAAAAGAAATTATTACCAAGAGGTTGAGCAATACCACCAGCAACTACATTTGGTATTTTACCACCAACAGCATATTGCTTTTGAGGAAGCTTTTTTCCATTACTTCTAGGAGTTTGAATAATATTAAATGGAAATGTTGGTCCAAGTTCATCATCACTAGGAAGAGATTCTTTATTAAAATCTTTAACATAATTAATAAGTCTACCAGCAGTATTATTCATTAATTTTTCTCTATTATCTTTAGATACTAAATTGTTTATACCATTATAGAGAAATTCATTACCGAGTCTTATTAAACCAGTAGATTTAGCAACTTTATCATAAGCTCCACCAAGTGGAGGAATACCATTTTGAATAAATCTTCCATTACGAGTAACATTACCTCTAAATGTACTAGGTAAATTACTTATATGAATAACTTTATCTTTTCTAGGCATTTTATATAATATAATGAGAAATTGTAATTTGATTGATTTTAAGGCTCTCTGCTGAACGATAGCCTATCAGTCGATTAATAGTTCATACCTATATATAATAATTCAACAGAGAGCAAAAGATTAGCGTTTATGACCGCCACAGCGATATACATTTAGCCTATCTCGATATACTGATTGAGGCATAACAGGTTGTTGAACAGTACCATTAGTAATCCATTCAGGACGTTCAAGACCAGTTTTAGGAGCACTATAACTAGCTTGGTCAGCTTGTTTAACTTGAATTGGTTGTTGTCCTTTACTTCCAAACATACCACCAATTAAACTTCCAGCAGCACCAATAGCAGCACCAATCCATGCTTTTCTACGTCCACCACATTTATATTTATTAATAAAACTAGAACGTTGATACATAGTCATTGGATTAATCATTTTATCAGAAGTAATATTAAGTTGCTGTTGACCAGCTTGAAGTTGTTTACGCTGTTCAGCTTCTTGAGCAATACGTTTATTTTCATTAATTTGTTGATTAGCAGAAATACCTTGACCTATTGCAGTACCTAATTCACCAAGTCCTTGAACTCCTGTAATAGAACTAGCAAGATTACCTAAACCGGGAAGAGCATCAGCAAATTCAGTACCGAAACCAGCTTTACGTCGAACTCTACCACCACATTTAAGAGTAAGCTTATCATTATATTGACCAACATAATCTTGATTAGCATAAGCACTAGTTAAAGCTTGAGCATTTTGTAAAGCATCTTTATGGTCTTGTGCAGCTTGAGCTTCAGCTTGAGCTTTTTCTTGAGCTTTCTTTTGTTTATTGCCTTTAATTATGCCACCAGCAATACTAGCAGCTGCACCAATAATAGCACCAATAAAAGCTTTTTGTCTTTGTCTATCTCTATACTGTATCATAATTTTCTAAATTGAGTTTGAGCACATTCAAGACTTTCAAATTCAATGCGCTTATTATCTGAATTATTAAATATGAAACGAACTACAAAATAATTACCATATACCTGTCTCTTATACACATCTCCGAGCCCACGAGACAGGCAGAAATCTC
>ENA-OZGF01000838-OZGF01000838.1-human-gut-metagenome-genome-assembly--contig:-NODE-838-length-10830-cov-9.329559_pt1 | contig 10830 bp, 8 predicted proteins | sample MGYA00245116_ERZ653657 | MGnify/ENA primary metagenome ERZ653657 (study PRJEB26926, sample SAMN06165034) | human gut metagenome | biome: ENVO:00009003; feature: ENVO:2100002; material: ENVO:00002003...
GGTCATATAGTAGGAGATGGGGGCGCACTGGCTCATGAGCTTGCCGGCGGCGTAGGTGTCGCAGGGGGCGGTCATGATGGCAACGCCGGTCTCCTCGGCGATGCGCTGGATGGTGCGGCCCACCTTGGCGCCGTTGCAGATGATGAGGAGGGATGCTTCCTTCTCGATGGCGCACAGCTGGCTCTCATAGCGGTTGGTCAGGATGACGATGTCGCCCTTTTCGACGTTGTTTTCCAGCATCTCAGGGGTGGCAGTGCCGATTTTGATATGACCGGTGGTGCAGACGGCGTTCTCGTTGCCGACGACCATGGTGCCGCCGAGGGTCTCGAGGATATTTTTATAGGTGGTGCGGCTGGTGGCAAGCACACCGGTGTCGAACACGTCCATGTTGGCAGTCGCAATGTCCTTCACGGTGATGATGCCTTCCAGCTCGTTGTCGGCGCTCGTGATGGGCAGGGTGTCGATCTGCTGGTCGCGCATGATCTCCCATGCCTTGCGCAGACTGGTGGAGCCGGGGATGCCGGGCATCTCGCGGTAGTCCACATCACGGATCTTCGGGTTGACGTCGGTACACATCCGGGGCGGCGCGACGCCGAACCGCTTGAGCACGAATTCCGTCTCCTGGTTCATCCGTCCGGCCCGGCGGGCCTCGCAGACGAGGGAGCTTGTCTTATTTTTCAGCTCTGCGTACGCAATGGCAGAGCAGATAGAGTCGGTGTCCGGGTTGCGATGTCCGATGACCACGACTTTATGAGCTGTCTTTGGCATAGATTCCTTCCCCCCTTATGGGTCTTGGGTTGTCCTTCTTATCATGATACCGGAGCGCCGTTTTGTCCGCGTCCCTGCACGGCGCAGAAAAGGGCGGCACTCTGGCAGCTTTCATTGTAACACAAGATGGAATGGGGGTAAAGTGGCGCAGAGGAGCAGGATTCTTAAAATTTTGAGAGATTCTTGTATACATCTTCTTGCCTTTTGGGAAAAGGCGCTGTATCATAGGGATAAGTCTGTATACTTTGAAAAAGCCCCTTCGGGGGCGGCGCGGAGGAGCGAATGACGAGCACAAAATTTGAAACGAAGCCTTTGTTTACCCGCCAGCAGCTGACGGCCCTGCTGCTGCCGCTCATTGCGGAGCAGGCCCTGAGCGTGACCATCGGCCTGGCCGACACCCTGATGGTGTCCTCGGTGGGTGAAGCCGCCGTGTCGGGCGTGAGCCTTGTGGACAGCTTTAACACCCTGATGATCCAAATCATGAGCGCACTGGCCACCGGCGGCGCGGCGGTCACCAGCCAATATATCGGCCGGCAGGAACCCCGTGACGCCCGGAACGCCGCCGCGCAGATCCTGTTCATCCTGTCCAGCTTCAGCCTGCTGGTGGCCGCCGTTGTGGTGGCGGGCCGCCATGCCATCCTGCGCGGCATCTTCGGCTCCATCGACGTGGACGTGATGCGCTATGCCGAGACCTACTTCCTGCTCTCGGCCCTGAGCTACCCGTTCATCGGCCTGTACAACGCCGGTGCGGCCCTGTTCCGGGCGCAGGGCAACAGCAAGATCAGTATGCTGTCCAGTCTGGTGATGAACGTGGTGAACATCGGCGGCAACGCGGTGCTGATCTACGGCTTCGGCATGGGGGTCATGGGTGCGGCGCTGGCAAGCCTTGTGTCCCGTGCCATTGCCTGCGCGGTGGTGCTGTATCTGCTGCAAAAGCCGGGCTGCGCCCTGCGGGTGGACAGCCTGCGGGCGATGGCTCCGAACGGCGGGCTGATCCGGCGCATCCTGCGGGTGGGCATCCCCGCCGGTATCGAGAACGGCATGTTCCAGATCGGCAAGCTGTCGGTCTCCAGCCTGACCTCCACCCTTGGCACAGCAGCCATTGCCGCCAACGCGGTAGCCAATACCACCACCACTTTCCTGAACATCCCCGCCAACGCCGTGGGCATGGCTGCCCTGACCGTGGTAGGCCAGTGTCTGGGCGCGGGCGAAAAGGAGCAGGCGGTGTACTACTCCCGCCGCCTGATGCTGACCGCCTACTGCGGCGCGTGGGTGATGAACCTTTCGGCCTTCTTCTTTGCCAACCGGTTCGCGGTGTCCCTGTTCAACCTCTCGCCGGAGGCGCAGGCCATGGCGCTGGACATCATGGTGTGGTTCAACATCGTTTCCCTGTTCGTGTGGCCGTCCAGCTTTACCCTGCCCAACATCCTGCGCGCCGCCGGTGATGCCCGCTTTACCATGACCGTGAGCATCGTGTCCATGTGGGCGTTCCGGGTGGGCTTCTGCTATCTGGCAGTGCTCTGCTTCGGCGGCGGACTGCTGAGCATCTGGATGGGGATGTATCTGGACTGGGTGTTCCGTTCGCTGTGCTTCTACCTGCGCTTCCGCCGGGGCAGCTGGCTGGAGCAGAGTGTGATTTAAACTTTTAGCATCCACCCCTTTACCGATCCTTACAGACCGGTGAAGGGATGGATTTTTCTTTTTTTGCAGGAAACCGCCCCTCTGATTCGTATTATCAGTAGCAGAACGATGGTATTTTTTACAAGTTCCACAAATTATTTTTTCAGCGCTTGACAAAGTTTTCACCTTTCGTTCTTGCAATCTTCATCGTTCGGGCGTATAATTTCTCAATGCTATCGAGTTCTGCTCTTCTGCAAAAGGAGGCTATTCTATGAAACGCAGCTGGCTTGCGCGCCACCCCATCGGGTTCATGGCGCTGTATACTATATTTTATCTTTCCGTTTTTCACTCTCTGGAGGCAAACGTCCCCCTGCGCAGCATTCTGGTGCACTGCCGTCTGGACGATCTGATCCCCTTCTGCAAATATGCGGTGATCCCCTACTTTGCATGGTTTTTGTGGATCCCCTTCACCCTGTTCTATCTGCTGTGGAAGGCCCCGCGGGAGGACTTCTGGCGGCTGTGCCTGCCGCTGTTCTCCGGCATGACCATTGCACTGGCGTGCTACGCGGTGCTGCCCACGGCGCTGGACCTGCGCCCCTACTGGGTGCCGGGCAGCGATATCTTTGCGCAAACTGTGCGCTTTTTGTACCGCACCGACACCGCCACCAACGTCTGCCCGTCCATCCATGTGTTCAACTCGGTAACGCTGCTGCTGGCGTACTACCGCAGCCGCATCTTTGATGCGCCCCGCCGCCGCTGGATGCGCCCCGCAGCCGCCGTGCTGTGCGTTTCCATCGTCTGCTCCACCGTGCTGCTCAAGCAGCACAGCTGCATTGACGTAGCCTTGGGTGCGCTGCTGGCACTGGCGCTGGACAGTGCCTTTACCGCCCTCGAGCGCAGCCAGCTGCCGCAGGTGCGGAGAGCCTAAGAAAGAAAAATTGACCCCTGCCTGCGCCTTTGGCGCTGGCAGGGGTCGTTTTTTCATTTCCTTTTTTAAAACAGCCCCTCGGGCAGGCAGATATCCTGCTTGGGGACTTTTGTCCACGCAAAGTCCGGCACAAGGCTTTCCGGGGTGCGGGGCGCAGGCTCCGGCTGCAGGCCGTAGGCATAGGCAAGCTTACCGATGATCTCCGGGGCGGTGTATTTTGCCCGCAGATTTTCAAGGCTCTGGTCGCCGTCCCGCTTGGACAGCCGCCGCCCGTCTGCTGCCAGCAGCAGCGGGCAGTGGGCAAAGCGGGGCGGCTGCAGGCCCAGCAGACGGTACAGGTACAGCTGCCGCGCCGTGGAGGAAAGCAGGTCTGCCCCGCGCACCACCTCGGTAACGCCCATGCGGGCATCGTCCACCACCACCGCCAGCTGATAGGCAAACACCCCATCTGCCCGGCGCAGGTAGAAGTCGCCGCAGTCCCGCAGCAGGTTCTCCGTGTGGGTGCCCATGCAGCCGTCCGTAAAGGTGATTTCCTCGTCCGGCACCATCAGGCGGTAGGCAGGGGCTTTCTTTTTGCGCTTTTCCGCGATCTCTTCCGGCGTCAGTCCCCGGCAGGTGCCCGGGTAGATGACGTTGCCGTCCGAGGTGTGGGGTGCGCTGGCGGCGTGCAGCTGGGAGCGGGAGCAAAAGCAAGGGTACACCAGCCCCTTCTGCTCCAGCTTGCGGTAGCTTTGGGTATAGATGTCCCCGCACTCGCTCTGGTAATAGGGCGCGTGTGCGCCGCCGGTGCTGCCGCCCTCGTCCCATGTAAGCCCCAGCCACGCAAGGTCCTGCTCCAGCAAGTCGGCGTAGACGCGGGGGCAGCGCTCGGCGTCCAGATCCTCAATACGCAGCACGATGCGCCCGCCCTGACTTTTTGCGCTGAGCCACGCCAGCAGGCTGCAGGCCAGATTGCCCAGATGCAGCCGTCCGCTGGGGCTGGGCGCAAAGCGCCCGGTGACCGGGCGGTTTTGGGATACAGGGACTTGGTTTTGCATGGGTGTGCTTCCTTTCGCTTTTACTGGTTTTTTCTCATTATAAGCCCTTGCTGTGCAAAGGTCAATGCGCATAAAAAAGCCGCCGCAGGCGGCAATGCCTGCGGCGGCGGGAAAGCCGGCTGCTCAGTGCAGCTCCGGCCAGTAGCCCTTGTTGGCTTCGATCATATCGTCCAGAATGGCCTTGGCAACGTTCATGCTGGGCACAGTCTTGTTCAGGGTGAAGGCCTGCAATACCTTCTCGTAGCTGCCTTCCACGCAGCCCTCTACCAGCAGCTTTTCGCTGTTGAGCTGCTGCATCATCAAGCCCTGCTGGAACAGCGGGATGTTGTCCCGGGCAATGACCTCCGGGCCGTTTTTGCCGATGTAGGCGGGCAGCTCCACCATTGCGTCATAGGGCATATTGGGGATCGCGCCGCGGTTCTCGGTGATGATGAGGAAGCGTGCCTTGGTGTCGTTCTTCAGCGCAGCGGAAAGATCTGCGATCCAGTCGCCGTGGCTGCCGGCATAGAAGGTGTTGGCGTCCACCTTGCCGGTCTTGAGGTAGTGGTCGATGCCGTCGAACAGGTTCTTTTCGCGGGTCTCCTCCACCTCGTTGGCGCGGGTATGGTTCGGGTCCGAGTGCTCCACGAACTCCTTGGCCTGCAGATAGTAGTTCAGGTAGGTGTTGGGCAGGTACTCCGGGAAGTTTTCCATGATCTCGTACTCGCCCTTCCACACATAGTACCAGCTGCCCTTGGTGTGGCGGTTCTGGCTGCTGGAGGAGGTCAGGGCGCCCATGCCCTTGAGGTAGCTTTCCGGCAGAAGGATCTGGTTCTCCTTGATGTAGGCGCGCAGCTTGGGCATCAAATCCTCGCCGTGGTACTGGATGGAGGTGAACCAGCCGAAGTGGTTCAGACCAAAGTAATCGTAAACGATCTCCTTCTTGTTCTGGATGCCCATGGCAGCTGCCACCACGTCAATGATGGCGATGGGCATATCGCAGATGTTGATGATCCGTGCCTTCGGGCGCAGCTTGCGGCAGGCTTCGGATACGATGGCGGCGGGGTTGGAGTAGTTCAGGATCCAGTAGTCCTTCTTGGCATACTTTTCCACATCGTCGATCAGCTTGATCATGGGGAAGATGGTGCGCATTCCGTAGGCCATGCCGCCGCAGCCGCAGGTCTCCTGTCCCACGCAGCCGTGGCGCAGGGGGATCTTTTCGTCCTGCTCACGCATGGCGTAGCCGCCCACGCGCATCTGGGCAAACACAAAAGAGGCATCCGTGTAAGCCTGCTGCACATCGGTGGTGACCACCAGCTTGATGTCGGTATTCAGCTCCTTGTGCAGGACCCAGTCCACCACAACGGCAACCTTGTCCTGCCGCTCCTTGTTGATGTCGAACAGACGGATCTCGTCCACTTCCAGTTCTTCCCGGCGCAGGGCGATGGATTTGACGATACCGGCGGTAAACGTGCTACCGCCGCCAGCAATGGTAATGACCATAATATAAACGCTCCTTTTTTGTATTTTTCAGGTTAGCCCGGCGCAGTCCGCCGGGACACGGTAAAGCGGTTTACTGGTTTTCCAGCTGTGCCTCCACGGCACGCTTGATATCGGCCACCTGCAGACCGTAAACGATCTGGATATCGGTACCCTTTTTCACGATGCCGCTGTTCGGCAGTTTGTTGATGGCAGCTTCGTCCAGCTTTGCGGGGTCCTTGATGTTTACCCGCAGACGGGTGAAGCAGTTGTCCACCGACAGGATGTTCTCCTTGCCGCCCAGACCATCGATGACGCACTGCACCTCGGCAGCGTTCTTCACGTTTGCCTTCTTGGCGGGTGCATCGCTCCCCGCGGTCTCGGTGCTCACCTCTTCCCGGCCGGGGGTGTGCAGGTTAAAGGCCTTGATCAGCAGGGTAAACACCACAAAGTACACTGCGATCTGGCACAGCGCCAGCAGGTACAAGGTGGGATAGTTGGTCTTATCTGCACCGGCAGAAAGGTTCATCAGCACCGAGCCGAGGAGGTTGGTGGTAAAGCCGGTGACATGGAAGATGTGCAGCAGCACGATGAACAGGCCGGAGATGCAGGCGTGTGCCACCCACAGGATGGGCGCAGTGAAGCAGAACATGAAGTCCAGCGGCTCGGTGATGGAGGCCAGAGAAGCGGTAAAGGCCAGCGGCACCAGAACGGCAGCGGTCTTTTTGCGGTTCTCCTTGCGGGCGCAGAAGATGAAGGCCGCCACGATGCCAAAGTAGCCGAAGGTCTTGGTGAAGCCGGTGTACATCCACACGATGCCGTCCGAGAAGGGCAGACCCATGCTGTACTCCATCATCATGACAATGTAGGAGCCGGTGTAGGTGGCATCGCCCACGGTCAGGCTGTTGCCCAGTGCAGAGAACTGGAAGGGGGTGTAGATGAGGTGGTGCAGGCCGGTGGGGATGAGGAAGCGCTCCAAAAAGCCGTACAGGAACAGGCCGAAGTTGCCGGAGGTGGCGATCAGGTCGGTCAGTGCGCTGATGACGTTCTGCACCGGCGGCCAGAAGAAGCAGGAACCAAAGCCGAACAGGATGGAAAAGACCACCATGCAGGTAAAGGACCAGCGGTTGCCGGAGTAGATCTGGGTGATGATGCCCTTGAACTGCTTTTCACAGGTGCGGTTGTACACCCAGCCGCAGACCAGACCCAGCAGGATGCCGCCGAACACGCCCATGTCCACCGTCTGGATGCCGAACACGGTGGACTGACCGGTGCCGTACAGACCCACCATCGGGTCAGCCTCGGCCAGCATACCCAGCTGGGTCAGGGTGACGTTGCCGGCGGTCAGGTACATAAAGTAGCTCATCAGGCCGATGATGGCAGCCTGCTGCTTGTTCTTTTTGGCAAGCGCCGCTGCAATGCCCACGCAGAACATCAGGCTGAGGTTGTTGATGATGACCATGATGCAGTTGTAGATCAGCTGTCCCAGCAGCTTGATGGGGGTCCACTGCAGAACGGGGATCATCGCGCTAAGGCTTGTGCTGGTAAGCAATGCGCCCAGCACAAGGATCAGGCCTGCTGCCGAGATATACGACAGCGGTGAGAGCATGGCTTTGGAGAACTTTTCCAAGCCATTCATGACTTTTTCTTTCATCGTGTAATACTCCTCACTTTTTGACTTGACTGTTTTGGGGGATGATTTCTATTCCGCAGGGCTTCCGGACGCCCTGTTGAAGCGTTTTAACCGACAATCTTGGTCAGGTGGATGAGCAGATAGACCTGCTCCTGATGATCCAGCTCGTAATCAAATTCCTGCCGCAGATAGGCATTGATGCGCTGTAAGCACACCTCGTTGCGGCTGTCGCGCTGCAAAAGCACCGTATACATGGATTCCAGCCCGGCGTCCTGCCAAGGAGTATGCCGCAGGATGCGCGCCGCCAGAAACTTGAGGTGCACGGTCAGGCGGGTGGTCTCAAGGCTTTCTTCCTCAAAGGTGCAGTGATAGGTATCGCAGATGATCTCCTTGACCGCCTTGACGAACTTTACGGTATCGTAGGCCAGCGCGCCGTCCGCCGCACCGGCTACCAGATGCAGGGCAATGTAGCCCGCTTCGTCCTCCGGCAGCTGTACGCCGCAGAACTGCCGAACAAGTTCCAGCGCCCTTTGCCCCACTGCGTACTCCTTCGGGTACAGCATCCGGGTCTCCGAGAGCATGAGGTTGGGCAGAAAGGTGCCCTTTTCCACACGTTCCAGCGCAAAACTGATGTGATCCACCAGCGAGATGGTGCTTTTGCTGCTGAGCAGGATGCCCTGCTCCTCTGCCGCCAGCGAGATACGCTCGGCGGCCTGCATCACCTGCGGGGTGACGTTATCCAGCATCTTGAGAAACTTGGTCTGCAGCTCGTTCTGCACATAGTACACCTTGGAAACGCGGCTTTTGTCGATCACGTCCCCCGGGCGGCGGCCAAACCCAAGCCCGTTGCCCACGAGAATGGCTTCCCTGCCGTCCGGCATGACCACCGACACCGCATTGTTATTGAATACCTTTACAGCCTGCATCGCCGCACTCCTCCGCTTCCATGCCGCAGCTCTTGTGAAAAAGAAAAGGGCACAAGAACCAAAGGGATGCCGTTGCCGCCTTCCCTCTGATGCTCATGCCTGATCGAACAGTTACACGCACTGATAAATTCACTTGTCTGCTCTGATTATACGAGCCAGCACGGAGAATGTCAATGCGTTGAACTGCCCGAAATTCAAGCTGTATTTTTGTATATCCTGCACAGGTGCTGCTTGAAATTCGTCCTGCGCAGAACGATTGACAACGCCGTGCGCAGAACGTATACTTAGGGTGTAGATCCCGCATTGCTCCGGCGGCTTGCTGGAGCACCAGTTACGGAGGTTTTTCTTATGACATCGAAATATATCCGCTCCCTTGCGCTGCTGCTGTGCGCCGCTTTCCTGGGCTGTCTGCTGGCAGCCTGCGGCGGCTCTGCAAGCAGCCCCGCATCCAGCGCTGCGCCCGCCTCGGACAGCGCATCCGCTTCCGGCAGCAGCACGCTGCCTTCCTCCACCACAGAAGCCAACACCGGAGAGCTGAACCCCGGCAATTTCGACGAGAATTCGGTGTTCTCCATCACCGGCACCTCAAACGCCTTTGCGCCCTGTCTGGGCTGGGGGCCCGGGGTATCCGGCTGCTCCTTGAAATCGGTCATCGCGGCGGCATCGCTGCTGCACTGGGCCGAGGACGCGCGGATGTCCAGCCGCTCCCCAGAAGCCATTCAGGATGCCTTTTACAGCTGGTACGACGGCCTGACCGATAACGAGCAGGAAGGCTTTGCCGAGGCATGGCCGCTGGTCAAGGACGCCGCGCTGGACCTGCTCAGCGATAAGGACAGCATGACCGGCCGCATCGCGGACGCAGGGCTGGACGCTGACACCCTGCCCGGCTGCACCCTGAAAAACTGGCAGGCGCTGCAAGCTGTGCTGGACGATATCGTGCCGGAGACGAACGGCGAGGCTTAAACGCAACCTTAAATTTTAAAGCGCAATGGGGCGCTGACCGTGTGGTCAGCGCCCCATTTTGTCTTTATACCTTTTTCAGCACATACTGGCGGGTGCCCATGCCCACCTTCTCGGCCTGTTCAAGGGTGGCCTTCCACTCGATGTTGGGGTTGGAGTCCTTGAAGTTGTCGTGGTAGCAGTTCCAGCCCGGCTTTGCAAGGTTCGTGCCCAGCTGGCTGTTGGGCAGCGGGGCGGCGTTCAGGCAGGCGTCCACGCAGGCCTGATCCAGCGCCACAGGGTCAAAGGACGCAAAGATACCGATATCCGGCAGGATGGGTGCATCGTTCTCGCAGTGGCAGTCACAGTTGGGGCTGATGTCCTGCACCAGAGAAACGTGGAAGCAGGGACGGTCGTGGCAGACTGCGGCGGCATACTCCGCCATTTTGCGGTCCAGCAGCTCGTTGGCGCAGTCGTTGGGAGAATAGATGGCGTCAAAGCTGCACGCACCGATGCAGCGGCCGCAGCCCTTGCACTTGTCGTAGTCGATGACCGCCTTGTTTTCGGCATTGTAAGTAATGGCGTCCGAGCCGCACTCCTTGGCGCAGCGGTGGCAGCCGCGGCACAGCCCCTCCTGCACGGCGGGCTTGCCGGCAGCGTGCTGCTCCATCTTGCCCGCGCGGGAGCCGCAGCCCATGCCGATATTCTTGAGCGCACCGCCGAAGCCGGTGGACTCGTGGCCCTTGAAGTGGGTCAGGCTGATGAACACGTCCGCATCCATGATGGCGCGGCCGATCTTGGCGGTCTTGCAGTATTCGCCGTTCGGCACCGGCACTTCCACCTCATCCGTGCCGCGCAGACCGTCACCAATGATCACCTGACAGCCGGTGGTCATGGGCCAGAAACCGTTCAGCTGGGCGCAGCTCAGGTGCTCCAGCGCGTTCTTGCGGCTGCCCGGGTACAGGGTGTTGCAGTCGGTCAGGAAGGGCATACCGCCCTGCTCCTTGCACAGATCTGCCACCACCTTGGCATAGTTGGGACGCAGAAAAGCCAGATTGCCCAGCTCGCCGAAGTGCATCTTGATGGCCACGAACCGGCCGTCCATGTCGATGTCCTTGATGCCGGCGGCAATGCACACCCGGCGCAGCTTTTCCAGCAGGCTGGTGCCCACCGGACAGCGGAAATCCGTATAGTAAACTTTGGATGCTTCCATGGTGTTTTTCCTCCCATATCTTTCCGGCGGCGTCTGCCGCGCAGTCTCTCTTTTGTTCAGTATAGCACACCCGGGCGAGCGGTGTAAACAGAAAAAAGAACAGAGCCATAGGAATCAATTATTGCAGCTTTACCCGGAGGGACAAAAGCCTTCACCCCTTGGGGACAGATTTCCCCCGGCCGGGGGAAAATGTCGCATAGCGACAAAAGGGGGAGCGGGTGGCGCGCAGCGCCGGATGAGGGGTAATTTCCCGTAAGCTGCTGCTTGCCTGCGCCCTCATCAGTCACCTGCGGTGACAGCCGCTCCCC
>ENA-OZGF01000845-OZGF01000845.1-human-gut-metagenome-genome-assembly--contig:-NODE-845-length-10789-cov-5.084405_pt1 | contig 10789 bp, 10 predicted proteins | sample MGYA00245116_ERZ653657 | MGnify/ENA primary metagenome ERZ653657 (study PRJEB26926, sample SAMN06165034) | human gut metagenome | biome: ENVO:00009003; feature: ENVO:2100002; material: ENVO:00002003...
AAAACAAATTTAACCGAAAACTTTGATCCAATTTTATTTGGATTGTAACAGGAAAGCAAACTATGAGAACCCCTATTTCCTACTATGGCGGCAAACAGACAATGCTCAAGCACATTTTGCCTTTGATCCCGTCGCATAAGATCTATACAGAGGCATTTTGCGGCGGTGCGGCCGTCTTGTTCGCCAAACGGCCCTCCGAAGCTGAAATCATCAATGACATCAACATGGAGTTGACAAACTTCTACTGGTGTATGCAAGTTTACTATTCAGACCTCAAACACGAGATTAACAAAACACTACACAGCCGGGACCTGCACGCCCATGCCGGACATATCAACTCTTATCCGCAGTTCTTTACTCCCGTCGAACGGGCATGGGCCGTATGGGTGCTCTGTAAAATGTCGTTTGCGTCAATGATGGACGGGACATTTGGATATGACTTCAGCGGCACAATGACCAAGAAACTGCGTAACGCGAAGGATGAGTTCACAGAGCGGCTTTGTCAGCGGCTCGAACGAGTGACTATTGAGAACCGAAACGCTCTCGACGTGATCGACTGCTACGATGCTCCCGATACCTTTCATTTCGTCGATCCGCCTTATGTGAACTCCGATTGCGGACACTATGAGGATACATTCAACGAACAGAATATGGAGCAACTCTTGCAATTGCTTGAAACCGTCAAGGGAAAGTTTATGCTCACGATGTTCCCGTTCGATATGATCGACCGGTATGCCCGGAAGAACGGATGGATTATCCATCGTATCGAGCGGACGATCAGTGCCTCGAAATCAAATCGCCGCAGACAAGAGGAGTGGATGGTCTGCAACTACGAGGAACGGGCACAGGCATCTCTGTTCCAGGGTGAGTATTTAGGCGAATAGATGGAGCTGGTATTGATTCATCTTGAAATAAAAAACCGTTCGAGCGGCAGTTAAACGCCATTCGAACGGTATGTTTTCTTGATTCGCTTTACATATTTCCCGCGATATGTAAACGGATCGTGCATTTGCTTTACATATATTCTGCGCGTGTGCGAAATTTCAGTCGCTTTTCGTTTTGGATTACTTCAACCCTCTAAAAGTCGCATCTGGTTCTGAACTTCGTCGCATCTCGTTTTGCCGATTATACGGGATCGCGGAGTGTACACGCACCCTCCCTCCCGAAAAGAACCTACAGGTGCAGCGAAGATTACAACCGCAGCCAAGAGAAACGCCGCCCAAAGCAAAATAAAGTTTCGTCGCCCGAAACAAATCCGATATAAACGAATACAACCTCCAAAGACAATTCTACACACGTCGTTGAATACCCGAAAGTCCAGCCCGTTTTTCGCCTCCGACCGCAACCGTTCCGGGTCCATATTACGTTCAGTTCCTCAATTCCTCCCCTCGGAAAACGTTCTTCATCAGCAAGGGGGGGGGGAAAATGATCGAACAGAAAAAGCACCGAACCGACAGCATAAAAGAAGCCCGGAGCAAATTGCTCCGGGCTTCTTATTTCCTCGGGTTCTCTCTTTAGAAGCAATAAACGCACGTAATACCGAAATTACACAATGCCCGTTCGTTGAACTCGGAATGCGATCCCCCGTCCCAATAAGCGATTCCGGGACCGAAAGCCGGCGACCAGTCGAACGAAAGACGTACCGGAGCCCCCTTGAAGGCAATACCCAGTTTGGCCGAGCCGGCCACGCCTACATAAGCGTAATGCCCTTTGCCGCCCACATTGATACCTGCACCGGCATCGAAGAACCAACGACCTGCCGACGGCGTCCAATCCATATTGCAAACATTCCAATTATACAATACCGAGAAATCGGCCGTCACCGTACCGCCGGCATTGGCCCAATAAGCACCGAAACGGGCTTCCACATAATTATCGTTGCTGAATACATACTGTCCGACAGCCTGGAAACCGGATCCGATACGACCACCGACCGTCCAATTCTGGGCAGATGCCGACCACGCGAGCAAGCCCATTGCCAATGTAAGTAAAAGTTTTTTCATCGTATGAAAATTTAAAATGATAAAATATTATATGTCCTATTTCCGATATATAAAGGTAATAAAAATTTTCCGGAGTTTACCCCTTTCTCCAGAAAATTTCAACTTTTAGGCCAATGTCGCTCTCTTTTCGGTCAATCCCGTAACTTTTACCGGAACGCCCCCTATTTAGTCTTGTACGAGCATTTGTAACGGCCCTTCGTCAAGCTCATCAACTTACTCTTAATCAGATTTCTGCGCAAAGGCGACAAGCGGTCCGTGAAGACGACTCCTTCCAGATGGTCATATTCGTGCTGGATCACCCAGGCAGGCAACCCGGTGAACTCTTCGTCGTGCGGCTCGAAATTCTCGTCCAGATAACGCATCCGGATCGCAAGCGAACGCCGCACGCTCTCGTGCAATCCCGGCAGCGAAAGACATCCCTCTTCGTAGAGTTTCGTCTCCTCGGAAACTTCGTAAATTTCGGGATTGATGAACGCACGCCGATAATCGGCCAGTTCGGGATGATCTTCGCCCCAAGGCGTGCAGTCCACGATGAACAGGCGGATGCTTTTACCGATCTGGGGAGCCGCAAGCCCTACGCCCTCGGCCTCCTCGAGCGTGAGGAACATATCCTCGATCAACTTTTTAACTTCGGGATAGTCGGGTCCGATCTCCCGGCATTTTTCGCGCAGTACCGGCGCCCCGAAAACAACTATCGGATAAATCATAACTTTTTTCCATTTTTAACCCGGCCGCAGCCGGAAAACTAACTTCGGCTCTCCATATATCCTTGCAGGATAATGGTCGCCGATATCTTGTCCACAAGCGCCTTGTCCCGGCGGGCCATCTTGCCCATACCGCTCTCGAGCATCGTGCGGTGAGCGATGACCGAGGTGAAACGCTCGTCGTAAAACACCACCTCCTTGTCGGGATAGGCCCTGCGCAGGCGGGCCGCCAACGGTTCCACGTAACGCCACGTTTCGGACGGAGCGCCACTCATTTGCATCGGCTTTCCGATCACTATGGTCGAAACGTCGTTCGCCGCGAAATATTGCGCCAACCAGCGTTCCAACCCTTTGGTTTCGACGGTTTCGAGCCCTCCGGCAATGATCCGCAAGGGATCGCTCACGGCGATTCCCGTGCGCTTCGTTCCATAATCTATGGCCAAAATACGTCCCACGATCTTACCTTATCCAATAGCTCGAACAACACCGGCCCACACACCCTCACGAACATTCCCGATACGAAACACACTGTACTCGCCGTCCGACGCACCCGGCGCGAAACCCGCAACAGCCCTGTCAGACATTCAATTTCTTGAGGAGGCTGCGCAGCGAACACTCCGCATCGACCAGTCCGAAGAGGGCATCGATCGCCACGCGCTCCTGCTGCATCGTATCGCGGTGGCGCACCGTCACGGTATTATCCTCGAGGGTCTGGCCATCGACGGTCACGCACAGCGGCGTACCGATCGCATCCTGCCGGCGGTAACGCTTGCCCACCGAATCCTTCTCGTCATACACGACGTTGAAATCATACTTCAACAGATCGACGATCCGCTGCGCCACTTCGGGCATGCCGTCCTTCTTCACCAAAGGCAACACGGCCACCTTCGTCGGAGCAAGAGCCGCCGGAATCCGCAGCACGACGCGCTCTTCGCCGTTTTCGAGCTTCTCCTCGGTATAAGCCGCCGACATCACCTGCAGGAACATACGATCCACGCCGATCGAGGTTTCCACGACGTAAGGCACATAACTTTCGCCTGTTTCGGAGTCGAAATACTGGATCTTCTTGCCCGAGAATTTCTGGTGGTTAGACAGGTCGAAATCCGTACGGGAGTGGATGCCCTCCACCTCCTTGAACCCGAACGGGAAATTGTACTCGATATCGGTCGCGGCATTGGCGTAATGGGCCAGCTTGTCGTGGTCGTGGAAACGGTAGTTATCCGCCCCGAAGCCGAGCGCCCGATGCCATTTCATACGCGTATCGCGCCATTCGGCCCACCACCGCATCTCCTCGCCCGGGCGGACGAAGAACTGCATCTCCATCTGTTCGAACTCGCGCATGCGGAAGATGAACTGACGCGCCACGATCTCGTTGCGGAACGCCTTGCCGATCTGGGCGATACCGAACGGCAGCTTCATGCGGCCGGTCTTCTGCACGTTCAGGAAATTGACGAAGATACCCTGCGCCGTTTCGGGCCGCAGGTAAATCGTATTGGCCCCCTCGGCCGTCGAACCCATCTGGGTCGAAAACATCAGGTTGAACTGCCGCACCTCGGTCCAGTTGCGCGTACCCGAAATCGGGCAGACGATCTCGCAGTCGAGGATGATCCGCCGCAGCTCTTCCAGATCGTTGGCGTTCAACGCGTCGGCAAAGCGCTTGTGCACGGAGTCCCGCGCTGCGGCGATCTCCAGCACACGGGGCGAAGTCGAGCGGTACTGCTCCTCGTTGAAGTTCTCCTTGAAGCGCTTCTTCGCCTTATCGACCTCTTTCTGAATCTTGTCGTCCTGCTTGGCCAGCCACTCTTCGATCAACACGTCGGCGCGGTAACGCTTCTTCGAATCCTTGTTGTCGATCAACGGGTCGTTGAACGCCCCGACATGGCCCGAAGCCTCCCACGTGCGGGGATGCATGAAGATCGCCGAATCGAGGCCGACGATGTTCTCATGAAGACGCACCATCGAATCCCACCAGTAACGCTTGATATTGTTCTTCAACTCGACGCCGTTCTGCCCGTAATCGTACACGGCACCCAGTCCGTCGTATATTTCGCTGGAAGGAAAGATGAAGCCGTACTCCTTGCAGTGGGCTACCAGTTTTTTGAAAAGTTCTTCCTGAGTCATCGTATTTTGCATTTACTATTTTCTGAAAAACAAAAGTACAAAATAAATGGGAATGTAAGGTACTCCGAACCGTTTTTTCTATCTTTACGCCAAAATTCGGAAATATCCGGAGCGGAAGACAAATACATCTGTTTCATATTCATCGTACCCGAACGAATAACCATCAAAAAATACACAAATGAAAGGATTGAAACTTCTTCTTCTCACGTTTGCAACCCTCGCGATTACGGCTTGCAGCGACGACACAACGGATGAATGGCATGGAGATTTCGGCTCCATTCAGGTCCCCGATACACGACAGCTCTCCCAGAAGATCCCCGCAGGACAAACCGCAGGGAATTCGGAAATTTTCTTTTCGACGAACGATGCCTGGAATTCCGCCATCACGGACGAATCCCGCGCCGAAGCCCCGACGTGGGTACGCATAAATCCCGATCACGGAGATGCGGCAGGCGATTACGACATCCGCGTCGAAACGGATCCCAACACCGCCGAAGAATCCCGCACGGCCTTTATCGAAATCACCTGCGGCACGAACTCGATTCTCATCACCATCACCCAGTCGGGAACCGATGGAGAGGATACCAATGAACCGGACGAACCCAACATCGGAGAACAGGTTCGGTATTGGCAACTGCACAAGATCGTCGGGCGCGACGCTTCGGGAAGTCTGATTGCTGAAATGGAATATACTTATGAACTTCCGGCGGAATTCAGCAAGGAGTGCCGTATCACGGGTTTCAAAATATCCGCAGCGGACAAGAACGGCACGCTCCGTCCCGTCGAAACATGGCAGTTCACCTACGAGGGAGACGATTGCATCCGATTCTCCTTCACCCGGGAAATCGATGGCGAGCAACCTTATACGCAAACTGCAGACGGAACCCTATACGGCTACTTCTGCGATGTACGAAGCGGAGGATACGAACTCACCTCGACACTTTCCGGCAGTGAAATAGAAACGTACGGCTTCGATTGCACATACGGCACCGGCTCCTTCAACTCCGACAAACTCACCTCCATATCGCGTTACAATTCCCTGACTTTGGAACCCATCTGCGAAAAATACGAATGGGAAAAAGATCCCTGGGGTCCGCTGGAGGCTTGGGATAATTGCAGTGCTGTCATCCGAACGCTCGAGAACGAGCCAAATACGGAAACATTCCGGCAAGAGTACGGTTACGACTACGATGAAACGACGGCTTGGAGCGATTTCATCTACGAATTGGAAGGCACTCCCCTCTCAACAGCGACCCGGTCCTGCTGCTGGTTGCCGAACCGGATATCCTGCGCGGACTGGGTTTCTTCAGCAGTCTCAACAACGATCTTTTCCGAACGGTCACGACCCGTTCCGACGACGCGGTTACGACCCAGACCTTCGAATACACGCGTCAGACAGTCGCACACGATGCTGAAATTGCGACACCGCTCATCATTACCCGCACGACCCGAAGCGACGAGCGGGAGAGCGTCTGTCGATTCGAGATTCAATTCCGCCGCTTCGACCTCCAAAATTAGAAATTCGTACTTTGCGGCCAGCCTGTGCGCACCCGGCAACGAAAAGCGAGGAAAGGTTCTTGCCATTCCTCGCTTTTCGTTACCGATGCCCGGTCCGGTCATTTCGCTCCCATCTCCGGGATAATCGTCCATTCGTTCGACTTGCAGTCCTTATTTCAGAGTTTCCGATCATTCGAAAAAAGATTCACCTTATGCTCTTCCTCAAAAAAGAAATACGGCACAGATCGGCAAAAATTTCCCGGCAGTCTAAACTTACGTTCTCCCTTCGGAAGAAAAACCTTTCTACGACAAAACAAAGTGAACCCGGAAGACGATAATCCACAGCCAACTCTTCCCGCAACGATTAAAGAGTCGCACGCCCCCGTTACGATGGTCCCGTCTCTTCCTGCCCACAACCTGCGCAACGATGGACCGCAGCGGCAGAACGAAAAGCTGTCTAACATGTCCGATTTTAATGTTTTCGCCCCCGTCGGAGTTTATTCCGCCAGGGGCAATTCTCAATTTCGGGGATTTGGCAGACAGCTTCGTCACAGCCGGAACTATTGCAGCAAACCGCTCTGTCGGAAACTGTACTCACCGCCCCGTGCGATAATCAGGTGATCGAGCAGCCGAATATCGAACAGCGCGGCCGCCTCGGCAATTTTCTTCGTGAGAATCTTATCCTGCTCGCTGGGCAAGGCAGCACCGGAAGGATGGTTGTGAACCAGGATAATCTGCGTGGCCAGCAGTTCGAGGGCCCGTTTGATGACCAACCGGTGATCCACCACCGTCGCCTGCACCCCGCCCTGGCTTACCCGCTGCCGCTCGACGATCCGGTTGCCCGTATTGAGGTACAGGCACCAGCACTCCTCGTGCTTCATCTCCGTCAGCAGGGGTCTGAATATTCGGACCACATCGTTGCTCGAACCGATCGGATCGGGGCCCAACTCCCTGGCAGCAAGCACCCTCCGGCCCAATTCGACAGCCGCCTGAATCCGGGCAGCGCGTTTGAGGCCGATCCCGGCAGCCATACGCAACCGCGCGATGTCGGCATATCCCAATGCAGCGAGCCGCCCTTCGAAACTGGACAGCAGCGCCCCGGCAAGCCGCTCCGAATCACCGTCATCCAGCAACAGTTCTAACAACTCCTGATCGGTCAGCGTTTCAACGCCCCGGGAAAGCAGTTTTACAGATGCCTCGCTCATGACACCCCGGTTCCTTTCGGCCGGTAGAGCCGGTCGATTTTATCCAGAATATCCCCGCACGCTTCGTCACTCATAGCACACGACACGGAGTGGGCCGCACATTGTTCGGCCTCCTTCTTCGACTCGCCCTGCCCATGTCCCACACGGATACCGTCGATCACGACCGTAGCGTCGAATATCGGATGATTCGACGAATAATTCCGGCCGTGCACCGTTTCGAAAGCAATGGTATGATGCGTCTTCTGACACCATTCGATTAACCGACTTTTGAAATCCGTCTCCTCGTCCGTCAGGTTGTCGAGATTCAGGTAACGGTAATATATATTGTTGATAAGCAATCGATTGGCGAACTCATATCCCTGATCGAGGTAGATCGCCCCGATCATCGCTTCGAAAGCATCCCCGTAGATATGTTTCTGGTTGGTGCTTCCGGTCGGGTTGGCGATCACGTACCGGTCCAACCCGATCGTCCGGGCGATCGTATTGAGCGACTGGCGCGAAACGATCTTCGAGCGCAACTGCGTAAGAAATCCCTCCTGCCGGTCGGGAAATTCGATATAAAGATAGTCCGATGTCACGGCTTCGATCACGGCATCGCCCAAAAACTCGAGCCGTTCATTGTTGATCTGCCGTCCGTCGGCTAAAACTAAAGAAGCTGACTTGTGAATCAAAGCCAGCTTGTAAAGTTCGATGTTGTGCGGAACGAATCCGAACAGCTCATCGATAATTCTGTAATACTCCTTATCCTGCCCGTAATTTCTTCTTACGGCACGGCGTACGAAATTCCACACGGCACGGACGAGGTGTTAAATCTTACGGAAAATAACCGTCGAGTTATGACCGCCGAAACCGAACGTATTGCTCATCGCACACTTCACATCGCGCTTCTGCGCCTTGTTGAGCGTCAGATTGAGTCGGGGGTCGATTTCGGGATCGAGGTTTTCGTTGTTGATCGTCGGGGGAATCACACCGTTGTTGATCGCAAAGATGCAGGCCAGCGCCTCGACAGCACCGGCAGCACCCAACAGGTGCCCCGTCATGGATTTGGTCGATGAAATATTGACATCGTAGATGTGATCGCCCAACACGCCGTGCAGAGCTTTGAGCTCGGGCAGATCGCCCGCAGGTGTCGAAGTGCCGTGTACGTTCACATAGTCGATATCTTCGGGTTTGATACCCGCATCCTTGATCGCGTCGCGCATGGATTTCATGGCGCCTTTGCCTTCGGGATGGGGAGCGGTAAAATGATATGCGTCCGCAGAACGGCCGCCGCCGACCATTTCGCAGTAAATCTTCGCACCGCGTGCCTTGGCGTGCTCGTACTCTTCGAGAATCAGCGCACCGGCGCCTTCGCCGATGACGAAACCGTCACGATCCTTATCGAACGGACGCGAAGCGTGCACCGGATCGTCGTTGCGCGTCGAGAGAGCCTGCATGGAGTTGAAACCGCCCACGCTGGGTTCATTGACGGCAGCCTCCGAACCGCCGGCGACCATCACGTCGGCCACACCGAAACGGATGGCGTTGAACGAATCGATCAGACCGTGATTCGACGAAGCGCACGCCGAAACCGTACAGTAGTTGGGGCCCATGAAACCATATTTGATGGAGATGTAGCCCGCCGCGATGTCGGCGATCATGCGCGGAATAAAGAATGGGCTAAACCGAGGAGTTCCATCTCCTGCGGCGTAGCCCAAACACTCATCGAAGAACGTCTTAAGTCCTCCGATACCGGAACTCCAGATCACGCCGATCTGCTCCAGGTCCTCCTTCTCGAGATCGAGTCCCGAATCCTCGACAGCCTGCGTGGCCGCGATGAGGGCATACTGAGTGAAGAGGTCGTATTTACGCACCTCCTTACGGTCGAAATGCTGCGTCCAGTCGTAATTTTTTACTTCACAAGCGAACTTCGTCTTAAATTTCTCGGCATCAAAATGAGTAATCGGCGCGGCGCCGCTAACTCCTTTTTCGAGATTGGAAAAAAACTCTGCAATATTATTGCCGAGCGGGTTGATGGTACCGATACCCGTCACGACTACTCGTCTTTCTGTCATAAATTTAAGGCTTTAAGGTTTGCCGGTTGGAAAAATCGTAAATTATTTCTTGTGTGCCTCGATATAGGAGATAGCGTCGCCAACGGTAGCGATCTTCTCTGCATCCTCGTCAGGGATCTGGATATCGAAAGCCTTCTCAAATTCCATGATCAGCTCAACGGTGTCGAGTGAATCGGCTCCCAGGTGGTTGGTGAAGCTCGCTTCCGGAGTAACCTCAGACTCTTTAACACCCAATTTGTCAACGATGATCTCGACAACTTTTGACTGTACTTCTGACATAATTTTAATTTTTTAGTTAAACAATCATTTATTAAAAATTGAAATTCTTTCTATCAAACAATCGCACAAAAATAACACTTTTTTTATTACTTTTGACATTACAACCAAAGAAATTGCCGTTCTTCGGTCGCGCATTCAATATAACACAATATAAATCAATACTTTATGAAACTACTGTTAATTTCCAACTCCACGAACGCCGGAGAACCCTATCTGAAATACCCGATGCCCCGCATCGACGAGTTCCTCGGAAGTGTCCGCGAAGTGGTTTTCGTCCCTTATGCAGGCATCACCTTTTCCTACGCCGAATACGAAGCGAAAGTGCAGGCCCGTTTTGCGGAATACGGCATCAAGGTACGTTCCGTACACCGTTCGAAAGATCCCCGGCGTATGATCCGCGAGGCACAGGCCATCTGCGTAGGCGGCGGCAACACCTTCGCCCTGACCAAGAAAATGCAGGAGCAGGGGCTGTTGAAAGCCATCCTCGGCAAGATCAAGGCCGGCACGCCCTACATCGGCTGGTCGGCCGGCAGCAACGTCTGCTGCCCGACGATCTGCACCACCAACGACATGCCCATCGTCGAACCGGAATCGTTCAAGGCTATCGGGGCCGTGAAGTTCCAGATCAACCCCCACTACCTGGACGCCAACCCCGAAGGTCACGCCGGAGAGACCCGCGAGCAGCGTATTCTGGAGTACATCACGGCCAATCCGCGCCGCTACGTCGTCGGCCTGCGCGAAGGCTGCATGCTTCATTATGAAAACGGAAAACTGGAACTGATCGGCAGCCGTCCGATGCGTATTTTCAAGAAGGGCATCGCCCCCTACGAGGTGAAAGCCGGGGACGACCTGTCATTCCTATTATAATTATGGTACTGTCTCTTATACACATCTGACGCTGCCGACGAAGCTAGAAGTGTAGATCT
>ENA-OZGF01000846-OZGF01000846.1-human-gut-metagenome-genome-assembly--contig:-NODE-846-length-10787-cov-5.395919_pt1 | contig 10787 bp, 9 predicted proteins | sample MGYA00245116_ERZ653657 | MGnify/ENA primary metagenome ERZ653657 (study PRJEB26926, sample SAMN06165034) | human gut metagenome | biome: ENVO:00009003; feature: ENVO:2100002; material: ENVO:00002003...
ACACAAATGCCGATGGGATAGAAGATCACAAGAAGAACGATTTGCCACGTTTTCAATTTTTTCATGGTATGAGAAGCCTCCCCCGTTTTTCGTACAAGATTAGAATAAATGAGAAATGTGCTAAAGTCAAGAATTCTGCTGATTATTAACACACATAGAGGGGAGGAAAAGAAAAATGGCAACACGCGATATTACAACAAAAATCGCCATTGAGGGCGAAAAAGAGTATCAAAGCGGAGTAAAGACGATCAATTCGGAACTGAAAACGTTGAAGTCCGAAATGAAACTCGTTGAAAGCCAGTTTTCGGGGCAAATGAATACAGCCGCAGCATTGAGCGCGAAGGGCGAGACGCTGAACAAAATGTATTCTGCGCAGGAAGAAAAGCTGAAATTGCTGAAACAGGCTCTTTCGGGTGCAAAAGAAGCGCAAAAAGGCTACGCCGAAAACGTCGCGGAGGGCGAAAAGCGCGTACAAGCGTGCAAAAATGCCCTTGCAGAACTCGGAGAAGAAACCGGGGACACAAGCCAGAAGCAGGAAGAATTAAAAGCGGCTCTTGCGAAAGCGAATGCAGAATTAGCGCAAGCAAAGCTAAATCAGGAAGAAAATACACGGAAATGTAATTCGTATCAAACGCAGATCAACGCAACGGAAACGGCGTTAAACGACCTGAATTCAGAACTTGACAAAAACAATAGTTATCTGGATGAAGCAAAAAAGTCCTCCGATGGGTGCGCAGAATCAATCGACAAGTACGGAAAAGAGACAAAACAGGCATCGGAAGAAACGGAAAAGTTTTCAGACAAACTGAAAGGCGGGCTTGTCGCCGGTGCAAAAGCGGCGGGCGCGGCGCTTGCCGCTATCGGCACGGCGACGGTCGCCGGGGTAAAACTTCTGCTTGATTTGAGCGAATCCACGGAAGAATACCGCGTTGCACAAGGAAAGCTGAATACGGCGTTTCAAGCCGCCGGGTTTTCGACGGATACGGCAAGCGCGGCATACAAGTCCCTCTATGCCGTGCTGGGCGACACGGACAACGCAACGGAATCCGCGCAGCTTTTGGCACAGTTGGCAACGTCGGAACAGGACGTTGCGACGTGGGCGGACATTGCCGCAGGCGTTCAGGGTACGTTTGGCGACGCGCTGCCGATTAACAGCCTGATTGAAGCCTCCAACGAAACGGCGAAGGTTGGACAGGTTACGGGCGCGCTTGCCGATGCGCTGAACTGGGTTGGCATTTCCGAGGACGAATTCAACGAAAAACTTGCCGCGTGCAGCGACGAAACAGAGCGTACCGCCCTGATTACGGAAACGCTGTCCGCGCAGTATCAGAACGCGACCGATATTTTCAAGGAAAATAACGCTACGGTCATGGCGGCGCGCGAAGCGCAGGCGGAACTCGACGATGCGCTTGCGCGGCTCGGCGGCACGGTTTCCAACGTAAAAACGGAACTGACGGCGGAATTCATGCCCGCGATTGCTGACCTCGTAGACGCTTTTTCGGACTTCCTGCAAGGCGCTGACGGCGCGGAAGAAGCCCTTGCGGATGCAATCGACGAACTGATTGAAAAGGCGACCGACAAACTGCCGGAACTGCTTGATTTCGGTACGCAAATCATCATCAACATTGTATCCGGGCTTGCAAACGCCGCGCCGTCGCTTGTCGAGGGTGCGGTAACTGTTCTGTCTACGTTGGTGGAGGGCTTGCTGGAAGCATTGCCGCAGTTGACCGAAGCGGCGGCGCAAATGGTCGCGGCGCTCGTTCAGGGCATCGGGGAAGCGCTGCCGACGCTGATTCCGGCGGCGGTGGAAGCCGTCACGCAGCTTGTGCAATCCCTGATTGACAACATTCCGCTGCTTATTGAAGCGGCGTTGCAGCTTGTCACAGGGCTTGCGGAGGGCATCATTGAAGCAATTCCCGTATTGCTGGAGGCGCTGCCGGAACTGATTGACAGCCTGATTTCGGCGTTGCTTGAAGCCGTCCCGCAGATCATCGAAACGGGCGTGACGCTCCTGACCGCCCTCGTCACAAACCTTCCGACGATCATTCAGACGATCATTGCGGTATTGCCGCAGATCATCACAAGCGTCATTCAAACGCTTTTGACGCATTTGCCGGAGATCATTGACGCGGGTTTCAAGCTGCTTACGGCGCTGATTGACAATCTGCCGGAAATCATTTTGACCATTGTCGAAGCGCTTCCGGAAATCATTTCTGCAATCGTAAAGGCTTTGACGGACAATATACCGCTTATCGTAGAAACCGGCGTGAAGCTGCTCACGTCCCTGATTACGAATCTTCCGCAGATCATCGCGGAAATCGTGCGGGCAATGCCGGAGATCATTACCGGCATTGTCAATGCGCTGTCCGAGGGCATTTCACAGGTAACGGAAGTCGGCGCGAACATTGTGCGCGGCTTGTGGAACGGTATTCAGTCCCTTGCCGGTTGGCTTTGGGATCAGGTTAGTAGTTGGATTTCCGGCATTTGGGACGGAATCAAGGATTTCTTCGGCATCGCATCCCCGTCAAAACAGATGGCATGGGTGGGGTCTATGCTTGTCGAGGGTCTGGCGGGCGCAATCGACAAAGACGGCGACAAAGCCGTTGCAGCCGTTGACGATATGGCGGCGGGCATGATTGCGGAAGTCGAGTCCGAAATGGCAAAGGTCAACGCTTCCCTCGCGGATGGCATCGGGGACATTGAAACGGGCTTTACCGCGCGGGCGACCATTCAGGAAGTTGCCGCGTCTATTCCGGCATCCCTGAACGCCGGACGTATGGGAGCAGGCGCGACCGCAGGCGGCGAAACGACCGTTACAAATCATTTCCACATTGCGGCGCTGCAAGTGCGGGAAGAAGCCGACGTGAAGAAGGTTGCAAAGGAACTCTACAATATGCAGAAAACGAAAACGCGCAGCAAGGGGGTCGTTACGTAATGATTGGATTTACATTCAACAACGTACACAGCCGGGACATGGGCGTAGTATTCAAGTCCGATGATAGGACGCTGCTTCCGGCAAAACGAATCACACAATACAAGATTCCGGGCAAATCCGGCACGTATGACATTGCAGACGGCTACGACAACCGGCAGATTTCATGCACAGTCGCTTTTGTTGGAGCGGGCAACGCATACGCGGGCGTTCGGCAGACGGCGCGTGCCGTCGCGGAATGGCTCTCCGGCGACGGTCTGCTTATTTTCGATGACGAACCAGAAAAGGCGTACAGCGCAAAGGTCATTGACGGCATCGGCATTGAACAGATTGCCGTTACCGGGCATTGCAGCGTCACGTTTTTGTGTGAGCCGTTCGCGGAATCCATCGGCTACAACCAGAAAGCCGTGCAGTCGGTTTCCCTGCCGGATACGGTCACGATTGACGTAAAAGGCACGCAGGAAACCGACGGGCTGATTTACATTACAGCACGCGGCACAATTACGAATTTGACCGTTACGCGGTTAAAGGTGAATTAAAGAACGGAGGTATTTCAACATGAGCGCATTATCAAACGTCCACGCGACAAGTCTTTTGAACACATCCTTGCGCAGCGGCACGTACTACCTTGCATTGTTTCTGACTGACCCGACGGCAAGCGGAAACGGCACGGAAGTCAGCGGCGGCGGATACGCCCGCAAGATCATCACGTTCGGCACGCCGTCGCTTGTGTCCGGCAAAGAACAGGTCACAAACAGCGCTGCCGTCGATTTCGGCACGATGACCGCAGACCTCGGCACGGTCGCGTATTGGGGCATCTACGATGCACAGTCAAGCGGAAATCTGCTTTGGTACGGCTCGTTTTCGCGCAGCAAGAACGTGTTGAGCGGCGACGCAATCACGGTTTCGACGGGGGCAATCGCCTGTACGCTGTCATAAGGGGGCAAGACCATGTTTAACCGCTCTGCATATAACAGAACATCGTTTAACCGTTCATCGTCCATCGTCTTTGAATGGCTTGCGACGGCGAACGCGGAAACGGATGCGTCGGCGGCGGTCAAGATCATCCGGCATTTGAACGGAGCGGTCGAAGCGGTTGCAGAAGCGCGCGGCGTGATTATCCGCGTCGTGCTGCCGTCTGCCATTGCAGAAGCAGAATCATCCAGCGTGGGTGATTACATCCGCATACTGTTCTTTGACGCGATGGCGGAAGCCGTAGCGACGGCGACCGCAACAGGCGTTTCAACGTACGGTTCGATTACGATGCAATTCCCCGGTCTGACCATGACAGCCGGTGACGAACTGATTATTGACACAGGACACATGACGATCACGCTGAACGGTGCGAATGTCATTGACCTTCTGAGCGATGACAGCGAATTTTTCAAGCTGAAACCGGGCGAAAACGACATTATCGTAGAGGGCGGCACGACGGCGGACATTAAAGTTTTGTGGAAAGACAGGTGGCTATAATGAAAGTCCCACAGATTTTTGACCGCAACATGAAGCGCCTTGCGTTCCTTGACAACGCCGTTTCCGTCGGCTATTCGCTGGAAATCAATTCGTTATGGACGGCGACGTTTACGCTTCCGGCGGACGATGACAAGAACGCCTATTGCCAGCCGTTGAATTTCGTTGAAATCTTTGACGGCGACGAAAGAATTGACCTGTTTCGCATCATCGGGGAAGATTTGGAGCGCAGCAACGGCGCGACGCGGTTCTATGACTGCGAACACGTCCTTGCTACGCTCCTGTCCGACGTGCTGTTTCAGTACCATCAATACGGCGGGGGCGGCATCAAGACCGCCGACGTGCTGAACTACGTGCTTGCGCGGCAGACAACGCGCAACTGGGTTTTGGGCGATTGCGATTTCAAGCGGTATTTCGAGTACAACTGGGAAAATTCAACGCTGCTTGCGGCGCTGTTCGCCGTGCCGGAATGCTTTGACAGCGAATATATGTGGACATGGGACACGACTGTTTACCCGTGGACGATTTCGCTTGTAGCGCCGTCGGACACGATGAAAAGCGAAGTCCGATACGCGAAGAACATGACCTCGATGAAAAAGACCGTGGACGCATCCGGCATCGCAAACCGCATTTATGCCCTCGGCTACGGCGAGGGCGTGAATCAGTTGACCATTGCGGGCGTGAACGGCGGCAAGCCGTATGTCGAGGATGCAATGAGCATTCAGCAGTACGGGCTATGTTCGACCATCCTTGTAGACAGCCGATATGAAGTCGCGGAAAACCTCAAGGGCTACGCGGAACAGATGCTTGCAGAACTGAAAAACCCATATGTTAGCTATGAAATCGGCGCAATCGACCTTCACAGGCTGACCGGCGACACGTTTTCAAAATTCCGCCCCGGCGAGATCGTCCGCGTCGTGGATGAAGCCGACGGCATCAACCTCCGCACGCGCATTGTCAGCGTGGAGAAAAGCGACGCGCAGGGCGACCCCGGAAGCGTGACCGTGACCATAGCCAACAAGTCAAAGGACATTGCGGGCAGCATTTCGGAACTGCAAAACCGCGCCCTCATCAACGAAACGTATGCGCAGGGCGCGACGAATCAGCAGATTTACAATTTCACGGACAACGCCGACGCAACGCATCCGGCGACGCTGAAACTGTATATTTCTGATTCCGTCGTGCGTATCAACAAAATGCTGTTAAACATCCAGTTTGAAGCATTCCGCGCGTATGAAAAAGCAATCGGCGGCGGTGGCGGGCAGACAACCTCCAGCGGCGGCGGACAAACAACGTCATCCGGCGGCGGTTCGACCACATCCAGCGGCGGCGGGTCTACAACCTCGTCCGGCGGCGGAACAACGTCATCGTCAACAAGCCTGCGAAGCAGCAACACAATCAATTCTTCGGATAATGGCGGCAGCGGCGGCGAAAATCACAATCACGGTCTTGCGCGCGGCGACCGCCTTGCGCTGATAGACTACAACAACAATATCATCGGCGGCGTGAATTTCGTGCCGTCCGGCGCGCATACGCATCCGGGGCATACGCATACCGTCGGTTCGCACACGCATAGCGTCAGCGCGCATACGCATAGAGTCAGCGCCCATACGCACACGGTAAAGGCGCACACGCACACGGTTCAAGATCATACACACAAAATCGAATTCGGCATCTATGAGGGCGCGCGGGCATCTTCGGCAACGATCAAGGTTGACGGCGTGGAAATCCCTGCCCAGGCATCGTATGACAATCTGGATATTGTCGAGTACCTGAAAACGGACGGCAGCGGAAAGATTCAGCGCAACGCATGGCATACGATTCAGATTTTACCGAATTCCATGAGCCGCATTGTCGGCGCGGTATTCATGCAGACGTTCTGCAATTCGCGCGGCGGCGGCGATTACTAAAACGGGAGGTTACGCAATGGCAGAACTTGCAAAAATGTACCCGCCACAGGCGAACACGCCGGAAACGTCCCTGTCCGGCGCGCTGACGGCGGCGGGAACGACCGTAAACGTCGTTGACGGGACAATGCTGCCGGATGCGCCGAACTTGCTGACAATCGGTGCAGACGGGTCTACGGCGGAAACTGTGCTGATGACCGCAAAGAACGGGAACGTGCTGACCGTTGTACGCGGGCAGGACGGCACGACCGCGCGGGCGTGGTCTGCGGGCGACGTTATCGGCAGATATTTCACGGCGGCAGATCAGAAAGCAATGCAGGACAACATTACAGCCCTGAACAACGGAAAAACGGAAAAGGTCACATCCCCGACGGATGGCAACCTCGTCGCGTTCGACGGCACGACCGGCAAGCAAAAGGACAGCGGCAAAAAGCCGGGAGATTTTGCCGCTGCCAGCCATTCACACAGCGGATATGCGCAGGCGCTTATTTTCCAGAACATCAGCGTTGCAGCGTCCGCGTGGAGCAGCGACAGCACGTATGCAGCGTACCCGTACGCGGCGACACTGGCGCTGACGGGCGTGACCGCAAGCCACGTGCCGGAGGTTACGTTCGGGGCGACGGAAGCCGCATCCGGCATCTACGCGCCCGTCGCGCTGTCCGGCAGCGGTACGGTCAAAATCTACGCCGCGTCGAAACCGGCGGCGGCGATCACGCTGCAATCTATTTTGTGCATTAAGGCGGTGTAAAACATGATCGGAAAAACAAACGCATTATCGGCGGCGGGGGTGGAATTATCCCTCGTCGTTTCTGTTACATCCGGCGCGGCAGTAACCGCGACGAAAAGCGGCAAGACCGTCACAGGCACGGCGGCGGGCGGCTCTTGCGTTCTGAAACTGCCGGAGGCGGGTACGTGGAGCGTGTCGGCAACGCTAAACGGACAGACTTCCAACACGCAGAGCGTGTCCGTAAAAGACAGCTACGCCGTGTCCCTGACGTTCTTTAGCGCGACGATCACGGTAACGGTCGATTCCGGCGCATCCGTCGCGTTGAAAAAGGACGGCACGACAGTCCAGACAAAGACCAGCACGGGGACGGCGGTATTTACCGTAACGGAAACCGGCACATATACAATCGTCGCCACAAAGAGCGGGCAGAGCGTCAGCGGCACGGTCAACGTCGTATCCAGCACGACCACGTACGCGCTGACCCTCTCTTTTGTTTCGTCTACGCTGAACAATAACGAATGGAGCGTCATCAAGTCCGTATCTGATGCAGGACAGGGCGCGTCATATTGGAGCATTGGCGACCGCAAAGCGATCACACTGAGCGGCACGGTTGGGGCGCTGACGTTATCCAACGTCACGACGTATGTGTTCATAATCGGATTCAATCACAATTCCGGCGTCGAAGGAACAAACCGCATTCATTTCCAGTTAGGCAAAACGGCGCTGTCCGGCGGCACAGACGTTGCGCTATGCGACAGCCATTACAACAATACCGGCGGCGGATTCCGCATGAATACCGGCAACTCAAACTCCGGCGGTTGGGAATCATCAAATATGCGAACGGCAATTTGCGGTACAAGCCTGTCAAGCTATTCCGGCACGATCATTGCGGTCATCCCGGCAGCGCTCCGCGCGGTGCTGAAATCCGTGACGAAGTACACAAACAACACAGGCAACAGCAGCGCCGCAAGCGCGGTGACGGCGACCACAGATTACTTTTTCCTGTTATCGGAATACGAAGTATTCGGGTCTACCACTTACGCAAACAGCAACGAAGCCAGCAAACAGGCGCAGTATTCGTATTACAGCGCCGGAAACAGCAAGGTCAAATACAATCACAGCGCGACAAGCACAGCCGTTCGTTGGTGGCTCCGTTCCCCGATTGCCAGCTATTCCGCGTATTTCGTGAGTGTGTATGCTGGCGGCACGGTCGGCGGCGGCGACGCGTACTACTCGCATGGCTTTGCCCCCGGCTTTTGTGTATAATTCGGAATTCAAGCCTTGCGCCCTCAATGGGCGCACAGGCGGCAGGAGGTCACGAAATGTCAGTACCGAAGTCACGACGCGGAGAAAGCCCGGCGGAGTATATCAACCTCGCCCGCGAAATCTACGTTTTCACGTACAACCGCGTCAGAATCTTACCGAAAAGCTACACGTTCTATTTCTCGCTGCCGCTTTACAATGCGGCGCGCGAGGCGTACCGGCTTATCAAGACGGCAAATCTGATTTACATTCACAACGACGCAGACAAGCAAAACCGCAAGGAATTGTACGAACGGGCGCAAGGCTATTACAATTCCATGCTGGACGTGCTTGACCTTGCGTATATGAATGTCAACCATGAAAAATTGCCGTCGAACGTCCTGAAAGAATGGGTCAAGCTGATAACCGACGAACTCGCACAAATATCAAAGATCAAGCGGAGCGACAAAGCGCGATAGCGCGCCGCCCTGCATGATTTGGGTTATATTCCGTACAGCCGTTAATTGGTGGCTCCGTTCCCCGAATGCCAGCAATTCCACGAATTTCGTGAATGTGAATACTGACGGCACGGTCAACAACAACAACGCGAACTACTCGAATGGCTTTGCCCCCGGATTTTGTATGGACATAGGGCAGACCGATTAGCCGACAGGCAAAAGCAGTCCCTATACAAAAGGGGGAATATAACCCCTCTGACGGCATCCGCCGCCGGACAAACATATACCACGATACGGAAAGCCGGACGCTACTTGCATGGACGTGGGGCGCGCGTTCCCCGCGTTTTCATGGCTACGCCGTTACGCATTTTAGACAGCGCGACAAGAAAGAAATGTACGAGGTATCATTTTCCCATGAACAGCACAGAAAGGCACGAAGCGCGGTATCAGCGGCGCAAAGCCGCGCGCATAGAGAAGAAAGCAAAAGCGTTGAAAGAATTCGGGGATTTCGGCGCGGTGTTTTCTTTTGACCATCTTTACGCATCATACCGCGCGTCTATCAAGGGCGTTGGGTGGAAAGCAAGCACACAGCGTTATAAATCGTCTGCCCTCGCCCACATCGCAAAGACGCAGGAAGAATTACTGACCGGAAAATATCGGTCGCGTGGATTTTACGAATTTGATCTTGTAGAACGGGGCAAGCCGCGCCACATCCGAAGCGTTCACATTTCCGAACGTGTCGTACAGCGCTGCTTATGCGATTACTGCCTCGTCCCTGCATTATCAAAGTCGTTTATCTACGACAATGGCGCAAGCCTGCCCGGAAAAGGCTATGACTTCGCCGTATCCCGCGTGACGCGGTTTCTTGCAGATCATTACCGCCGGTACGGAAACGAGGGCTATGCCCTGATTTTCGATTTCTCAAAGTATTTTGACACAGCGCATCACGAACCGATATTTGAACAATTCCGGCGCAGCGGAATCGACGGAAACCTCGTCCGCTTGTCGGAATATTTTATTTCCAACTTCGGGGACGTGGGGTTAGGGCTTGGCAGTCAGGTTTCACAGATTGCCGCGCTTGCCTTGCCGAACAAGATCGACCATTTCATAAAAGACGTTCTGCGCATGAAACAGTACGTCCGATACATGGATGACGGTTGCATTATCGACCGCTCAAAGAAGCGGCTCGAAAACTGCCTGCATCATTTGCGGCGGCTCTGCGCCGCGCACGGTATCCGCCTGAACGAAAAGAAAACGCAGATCATCAAATTGACGCGCGGATTCTCTTTTGTAAAAGTCCGTTTTCGATACGGAAGAACCGGCAAGATCGTCCGCAAAGCGACGTATCAGGGCGTTCGGCACATGATGCAGAAATTGAAGATTTTCCGAAGATGGGTAGACCGGGGCAGGATGACAGCGGCGGACGTAGCAGCTTCCGTCACATCATGGCTCGGTCACATGAGAAGATTTCACTCCTACTTTGCCGTACAAAAGGTATTGCGGCAGTACAATCAACTGTTTCCGGGAGGTACGTATGGACTACATCACTTACAAACGGTATAAGGGCAGCGGAATCGGCGGCTATTTCAACCTTCGCCACGGCACAAAGGTAACGGAAAACGGCGGATTCCTTCACGCCCCGGACGGGCGCGGTATCTGCGCCGTGACCAGCGAGGACGGCTGGGAACATTTCAGACCAGACACGCCGGAGGGCGCATACCGGCAAAAGCTGCTTGACAAGCTGTACCGATTCTATATCAGCGGCAAGGGCGACGCGGCGGCGGATTTTACCGCCGAACGCTTCCCGGACGCTGATAATTATTACTGGAAAAACCTCTTGCGCACAATGCCCACGCCGAAGCTGACGGCGTTTTATTCTGCGCGGCTCGGACAGCCGCCGAAAATGGAGGGATAACCTATGTATCAGATCAAACAGAACGGCAGCGTCATCGGTTATTCGGATGACGTTATTTTTGTCCGCCTGCATGAAAACGGGTGCTATGTCCCGTGTGAGCGGGCGCAGGCAGGCGGCTTTTGTGTGAAAGTCCCGG
>ENA-OZGF01000865-OZGF01000865.1-human-gut-metagenome-genome-assembly--contig:-NODE-865-length-10650-cov-18.510713_pt1:5000-10650 | contig 10650 bp, 14 predicted proteins | sample MGYA00245116_ERZ653657 | MGnify/ENA primary metagenome ERZ653657 (study PRJEB26926, sample SAMN06165034) | human gut metagenome | biome: ENVO:00009003; feature: ENVO:2100002; material...
CAAATTTAAAGATCAATTTGCACGTTAGAATCCAATCGAACCTCCACCAGAGTTTCCCCTGGCTTCGTCCTATTCAGGCATAGTTCACCATCTTTCGGGTCCCACCCTATATGCTCATACTCGAATCTTTCATCAAAGAATTATGATCGGCAGATGTTGACACTTGAAAAGTTTCACACCTCTTACTTTCATTATGCATATTGGTTTAACACCATACTACTTGCATAAAGGATAGACTCCTTGGTCCGTGTTTCAAGACGGGACGAAGAGTGTGTGATGTGGGTATGAGGGGTCGTTAGCAATCATATTTTGATTACCTGCAACCCACATACCCTCATTGCATACAATAAACCAATCATCTAGGATCATCAGCACATTGAATACAATCTACACACAATCTTCGCTTAACCTATATACGATTTCAAGTACTATTTCACTCTTTTTTCAAAGTTCTTTTCATCTTTCCCTCACGGTACTTGTTCGCTATCGGTCTCTTGATCATATTTAGCCTTTGATGGAGTTCACCACCAACTTAGAGCTGCAATCCCAAACAGCTCGACTCCAATAGTACTCAATGCTTGAACAATATTGAATCATATACAGGGCTTTCACCTTCTATGACTTGACTTTCCAGCCAAATTATATCCAATACCATTCATTCTCAAATACTATACACACCACAACTCGACTAGGTCGATTCAGGCTTGGGCTATTCCCTATTCACTCGCCGTTACTAAGAGAATCATTGTTATTTTCTTTTCCTCTGCTTAATTAGATGCTTCAATTCAGCAGGTCTTCTTACTTGATTTGAGATTGATTTTTCGAGGAGGGCGTAAGCCCGACGAGATGCTGTGCTATTACAACAACTCATCTCTTATATCACAAACACTCCATTCAATGTGGTAACTACCTCATCAAATACAATGCTCATCATACAAAAACATTTCCTCAAGGATACATAACATATTATCCCAATTCAACTATCTCTAGTTAAACCAATCAAACAATACTCAAACAAGTATACTCCCAAAGGAAGTGCAATATGCGTTCAAAAATTTGATGACTCACAGAGTTCTGCAATTCGCATTACCTATCGCATTTCGCTGCGTTCTTCATCGAATCAAGAGCCAAGATATCCATCGCATATAGTTGTTTTCACTACCATCACCTAATTCATTATAACTATGTTTTACAACATAATTACAACAAATACCCATTGGATATACCAACAGGCTACTAAGCCTTACGGCATTCTATAATGATCCTTCCGCAGGTTCACCTACGGAAACCTTGTTACGACTTCACCTTCCTCTAAATGGTAAGATTTACACAACTTCTCTCAATAATCATCAATCCGTTAAGACTGACATTACTAAAATCCAAAGTGTTCATCGGACCATTCAATCGGTAGGTGCGACGGGCGGTGTGTACAAAGGGCAGGGACGTAATCAACGCAAGTTGATGACTTGCATTTACTAGGAATTCCTCGTTCATGACGTTTATTACAGACATCAATCCCCATCACGATTCATTTTCAAAAGATTTGCCAAATCTATCGATTCAGCCACTTGTTGAATGAATCAGTGTCGCGCGCGTGCAGCCCAGGACATCTAAGGGCATCACAGACCTGTTATTGCCTCCAGCTTCCCTATACTTTATGTATAGTGTCCCTCTAAGAGGATTCCTATAGAATACTATAGAAAACCATTTAGCAGGCGGAGGTCTCGTTCGTTATCGGAATTAGCCTGACAAATCAATCCACCAACTAAGAACGGCCATGCACCACCACCCATAGAATCAAGAAAGAGCTTTAATCTGTCTATCCTTCCTATGTCTGGACCTGGTAAGTTTTCCCGTGTTGAGTCAAATTAAGCCGCAGGCTCCACTCCTGGTGGTGCCCTTCCGTCAATTCCTTTAAGTTTCAGCCTTGCGACCATACTCCCCCCGGAACCCAAAGACTTTGATTTCTCATAAGATACTAGTCAAGACACAATGACCTTCACTAACCTCTAGTCGGTATCGTTTATAGTTAAGACTACGAGGGTATCTAATCCTCTTCGATCCCCTAACTTTCGTTCTTGATTAATGAAAACATCCTTGGTAAATGCTTTCGCACTTGTTCATCTTCCATAAATCCGAGAATTTCACCTCTGACTATTGAATATGAATACCCCCAACTGTCCCTTTTAATCTTATTCTCATGAACCAAACCAATCAAATACATCATGAAAATCATACATGATTATTCCATGCTAATATATTCAAGCAAATGCCTGCTTTGAACACTCTAATTTTCTCACAGTAAAGGTCTAAAACCATATACAAGTAAATTAATACTCATATATCGAATTTAGAAGGAGGGTAGTAGAATAACAAAATACACGAATGTATTCATTACACAACTACCCTTCATTTCAACTACGAGCTTTTTAACTGCAACAACGTTAATATACGCTATTGGAGCTGGAATTACCGCGGCTGCTGGCACCAGACTTGCCCTCCAATTGTTTATCGATAAGGTTTGTACGTTGTTCTCAATCCAATTGCAAAACATTGTTCCGCATTGTGATTTATTGTCACTACCTCCCTGTGTCAGGATTGGGTAATTTACGCGCCTGCTGCCTTCCTTGGATGTGGTAGCCATCTCTCAGGCTCCCTCTCCGAAATCGAACCCAAATTCTTCGTTACCCGTTACTGCCATGGTAGTCCAATACACTACCATCGAAAGCTGATAGGGCAGAAACTTGAAAGACACATCGTTACATAAGCATACGATATGATTAGTTATTATTACTCACGAATAGGCCGAAACCTATGGTTTTCATTCTAATAAATGCAGTCTACAAGACTTTATACATGTATTAGCTCTAGAATTACTACGGTTATCCAATTAGTATTCTTCATCAAATAAACTATAACTGATATAATGAGCCATTCGCAGTTTCAAAGTTAACTATTTATACTTACACATGCATGGCTTAATCTTTGAGACGAGCGTATGACTACTGGCAGGATCGACCAGATTAATACTTCAGCTTTTGATGTTTCTCAAATGCTTTCTATTAATATGGCTTCTACTACCATCTTCCATGTCTCGATCGCTACCTACATGGCTAGCGTGCTTTCCATACATACCATTTACCAATTATTAACCATTCACACCAATTGATTCTATGAACGATGAAGTCAACTACTCTCCATACTATCATATCATCAATACAACCTATTCAATGATCTAACATAGTCTAGTCATCCATATCCATTCATCCTCTATCATCCATGTCATTATCAAATATATGAAATCAATGACCCATCTCAAGGATATCGCATTGTCGTCCATATACCTCATAACATCCACTTCTGACTTTGGACTCATTTCCACTTCAAACCAAACCATCAACCAAAACCTATTGAAAAGGCTTCACTAGTCTATGTCTATTACGAAAAGTCTAAGACAAGTCCATTACCACACTTTTCTTAATGTCCATACAACCAACTCACCCTTTTCATATAGTATTTTAGGGGGGTACCCTACCCTTTCCTATGAAAATTAAATATATCAAGACAACGTCTCTCGTGTACCTTGACCAATTCTTATACCAATCGACGCAGAATTGTCTGAAACGATGCTTTGTACCAGAAGGAGGTGTGTAGCGATAAGTTCGAAGAGCATCGATGCATGATGTCGCTCACATCGATGTCATAGTTCACGTATAGCTAGTACTTGTAATACCAATAGCAGTCTTTAAGATCACTTTCGCCACTCTCTACCAACTTTACGAGCATTGGAATTCCTATTCATATTGATGGAGGGTTTGCACGGGTGAGGGAGACCTAGAGTCTTAAGGTGTTGATGGAGGGGTCATAGGGTGAGGCTAGTAGAGGTGTCCATGTTTTGGGATTTCTATTGACTTTGACTTTCTTAATGTCTTGATGGAGGGTTTGCACGGGTGAGGCTAGTAGAGGTGTCCATGTTTTAGGATTTCTATTGACTTTGACTTTCTTAATGTCTTGATGGAGGGTGTCATAGGGAATTGCTAGTACACTAGTCCATCACTTGGAATTCCTATTCATTCTCATCCTTAATGTCTTGATGGAGGGTGTCATAAGGAATTGCTAGTACACTAGTCCATTACCCACAATTTCCATTCAAACTCAACCCTTAATGTCTTGATGGAGGGGTCATAGGCGCATTCTCTAACACTCATCCTATCTCACATAAGGCTTCAACCCTTCGATGAAACTCCCACCTCACCAATCCTTAAGACTTTCATGGAGGGTGTCATAGGCGGAGTCTAGTACACTTGTCCATGTTTCATCCATTCCTATTCAAACTCAACCCTTTATGTCTTGGTGGACCCCTAGGTCTACCTACTCTACTTGACCCCTCCCAGTAACATCCTTAAGCAAATTTCACACATCTCCCAAACTCACCCTCCAAACTACGAACGCTTCTCCTCGCATACCCACACGAGCTAGCAACGTTCTGAAAGTTGTGTTCATACTCACACACTAACATCTTCCTAACGCAACTTCCTCCTGCTCTCTATCTCTCCTCCTCATTACGTAACAACACTAACGCGAAGTCACGACACTTTGCACACATCGCCAAAACTCATCAAAAATCGTTTTCCTCGAAACTTCTTCCACAGTTACTCCATTACCCCCTTACCACAATTCCACGTTTCTACGATGTAACTCCCACTTCTCGTTTCGCAACTTAACTTTCATCTGAACAATTTCTTAAGACCTTAAGGGGAGGTATCATAGGAGAAGTCTAGTAGAGGTGGTCGTTTACGATCTTAAGGATGTTCCTATGAATTCAACCCACCAACTTCAAACTCATTTTTTCGCATGACCAAGCGAGCTAGCACCGTTCTGAAAGTTGTGTTCATACTCTTATACTAACATCTTTCTAGCGCAACTTTCTCCTTCTCTCTACCTCTCCTCCTCATTTCAAACCAACACTAACGCGATGTCATCACACTTCACACATCTCACCCAAACTTTCAAATTTCAATTTCCATGAAACTCCTTCCACCGTTTCCCCTTTACCCCAAACCTCCGATTCCCGAGTTTCTCCTTCGAACTCTTCTTCCTCACTCCAAACGGACTCATCCAACCTCATAGACATGCCTTAGACACTCCTAGACACCTCTTAGGGACTCCCTCCTAGACCCTCCCCATCTCTTCTAAACACATCTCCATCAGTCACTCCTGCGATTGTACAAGAGGACACGCATCCCCTCGCGGGTTCGACTCCTCCTCATTTCTTTCTTTCACACTTTCTTTTTCCATAATAAGTATATACAAAACCTTGATTGATGGTTCTCTCTACGAATGGAGGATGATTGAAGATGAAGAGTGGATAATGTCTTCATAGCTGAAATTGATTCTAGCATGGAACATATGTATATGAACCTCATGGAATTTGAATAGGAGCGAAATCGGAGAGGATGGGTGTAGAGAGATGATGTAGACATCATTGTTGGAAATGGTACCAAATAGAGATAGTTGATGGTTGATCTCACAGAATTTGAATGATAGGGTGATATGAGTGGGTTGAGGATATCACAGCCTCAGTTTAATCTAACTTCATTTCATAGAGATAGTTGGTGGTTCATCACATGAAATTTGAATTATAGAGAAA
>ENA-OZGF01000901-OZGF01000901.1-human-gut-metagenome-genome-assembly--contig:-NODE-901-length-10343-cov-5.751944_pt1 | contig 10343 bp, 10 predicted proteins | sample MGYA00245116_ERZ653657 | MGnify/ENA primary metagenome ERZ653657 (study PRJEB26926, sample SAMN06165034) | human gut metagenome | biome: ENVO:00009003; feature: ENVO:2100002; material: ENVO:00002003...
TATAAGAGACAGCCATGATGGAGTTGGACAGATTCTCAATCATGGGCATTGAGGTGGTCATGCTGACCGGCGACAATGCAAAGACCGCAGAAGCGATTCGGCGTCAGGTCGGCGTGGATCGTGTTGTGGCAGAGGTATTCCCCCAGGACAAGGAGAAGGAAATCCGTCGTTTGCAGAGCGTCGGTAAGAAGGTGGCGATGGTCGGTGACGGTATCAACGATGCTCCGGCCCTTGCCAGAGCGGATGTTGGTATCGCTATCGGGGCCGGAACGGATGTGGCGATTGAGTCAGCGGACATTGTTTTGATGAAAAGCGATCTGCTGGATGTGTCCACGGCAATCCAGCTTAGTAAGGCGGTTATCCGCAACATCAAGCAAAATCTGTTCTGGGCGTTTATCTACAACATCATCGGTATTCCGGTGGCGGCAGGCGTATTCTATCTTCCCTTTGCATGGAAGCTGAACCCCATGATCGGCGCTTTTGCTATGAGTTTCAGTTATGAGTTCCGCAAACTGCCTGCGACTTCTTCCGTAAATCGGTGAGGAGGGAGCGTTCATGTATCTTTGCGATGGAAAAATAGGAAATGAATATAAAGTTGAGGATATTGATCTGCCTGTCAATATAGAAAAGCGTTTGGAGGCCCTTGGGATGACCCGTGGAACCTCTATCGCTGTTCTGAACAGCAAAAGTCGGGGTGTCCTGATTGTGAAAGTCAGGGGAACACGCTTTGCACTTGGGCGCAATATCACAAAGAATATTTTAGTGGGGTAAATTCCGATGAGAGAAAATTTGACTATCGGCTTCATCGGAAATCCGAACTGCGGAAAGACAACACTTTTCAATGCTTACACCGGTGCAAATCTGAAAGTGGCAAACTGGCCAGGTGTAACCGTTGAGAAAGTAGAGGGTGCCATTAAAGACCATGATCTGAATATTCGACTGGTCGATCTTCCTGGCACTTACAGCCTGACCTCCTACACAATGGAAGAACAGGTATCCAGACAGTTTATACTAAGCGATGAAGTCGATGTGATTATTGATGTTGCGGACGCTTCCGCTCTGGAGCGAAACCTATACTTAACTTTGCAGCTTTTGGAGCTGGGCAAGCCGGTTGTGCTGGCGCTGAACATGATGGACATTGTGGAAAAGCGCGGCATGGAGATTGACACACACAGACTGCCGGAAATGCTGGGCATCCCGGTCATTCCAGTTTCAGCCAGAAAACGGACAGGACTGGATGTGCTACTTCATGCAGCCGCGCACCATAAAGACTGTAAAGATCCGGAGTGTCTGATTCATCATCATAAATATACTCCAAAACACCGGCACGACCACCATTCAGAATACGCAATGGTTTACAGTGATGCTATTGAGGACAAGATTGATCTTATCATGGCAGAGCTGAAGCGGAAATATCCGAACCTGTCCAATTACCGCTGGCACGCCATTAAGCTGCTGGAGCAGGATAAGGAAATCTCTGCACGTTATCCGGTCAATATGCCGGATGTGATCGACCGGAACTATGAATCCGACATTATCAATGAGAAGTATGATTTTATCGAGGAAATCATCAGGGAGGTTCTGGTCAATAAGGATCGTCAAGACGCTTTGACGGAAAAGGCAGACCGTGTATTGACGCATAAGTTTTGGAGCATCCCGATTTTCCTCGTTGTCATGGCGGCGGTGTTCTTCCTGACCTTTACCATTGGCGATTGGCTGAAAGGATTCCTAGAATTAGGAATTGAAAGCCTGTCGGCATTGATAAGCGATGGACTGATTGCTGTCGGGGTCAATGAAGTGCTGCGCTCCCTGCTGGTAGACGGCATCATCGCCGGTGTGGGCGGTATCCTGACTTTCCTGCCGAACATTTTCATTCTGTTTCTGGCATTGGCTTTTCTGGAGGACAGCGGATATATGGCCCGTGTTGCGTATGTCATGGAAGGGATTATGAGCAAGCTGGGACTTTCCGGACGGGCATTTATCCCCATGATTTTGGGATTTGGCTGCACTGTTCCGGCAATCATGGCTTCACGGTCTTTGGAAAACCGGCGTGACCGTTTTAAGGTCATGTTGATTACGCCCTTTATGAGTTGCAGCGCCCGTCTGCCAATCTACATCTTGTTTGCCGAGATGTTCTTTCAGGAACGCGCCATGCTCGTGGCCTATTCCATGTACCTGATCGGCCTGGTGGTCGCTATCCTGGTAGCGGCGATCATCCATTTGATTGACCGGAGAAAATCGGAAAATTATCTGCTGATTGAGCTGCCGGAATATAAGGCCCCCAGCGCCAGAACTGTGGCAATCTATGTATGGGAAAAGGTAAAGGACTACCTTACCAAAGCAGGTACTACCATCTTTGTAGCATCTATCCTCATGTGGGTGATCCTGAACTTTGGGCCGCATGGCTATACTACGGAAATGGCAGACAGCTTCGGGTCTATCCTGGGCCATTGGCTTGTACCGATCTTTGCACCGATTGGACTGGGATTCTGGCAGATAGCGGTTGCTCTGATTGCTGGCATCTCTGCAAAAGAGGTTGTGGTGTCCAGTTGTGCCGTTCTGTTTGGGATTCCCAATATCAACTCCGGCGCGGGAATGGATACATTGGTCGGCATCCTGGGTGCAGCCGGTTTTGGACAGCTCAATGCGTTTTGCCTGATGATTTTCTGCCTGCTTTACGTTCCCTGTGCAGCGGCTCTAGCTACAATTCGCAAGGAATCCGGCAGTACAAGGTGGATGCTGTTCTCGGCCCTGTTCCAGTTGGTTGTGGCCTGGGCTGTTACTTTTGTGGTTTATCGTGTTGGACTTTTGCTGTGAGGTATGAATATGACGTTTGGAAAAGTGCTTCGTTCAGCGGCCATTTTATCAGTGGTCGCATTTGGACTTTGGATTTTGAAAAGAGGATCGGAGACCCAAAGCTAATAAGTTGTGAGTTTCCAGTCAGAAAGGAGTTTTAGATGCTTGTTACTGGTATAATCCTTATCGGGATTGTTTTCTATGCAATATGGGCTGTGCGAAAAATCCATAAGAACCGCAAAAATGGTTCTTGTTGTAGCGGCAGTTGTTCCGGTTGTGTAGGAAAGGAATATTGCAGCAAATAAAATCCCGCATATAGCCGATGTTTTCCGTTTTGGAGGGCATCGGCTTTTTCGTATATTTGCACATTCGGCAGGGCTGCACTATAATAGAATTTGCTTTCTGATTGGATTGCACATCCTGCCGATTGGAGCGGTATAAAATGAGAAAAAACTATATAATAAAAGACGCCAGGAGAATCCTGGCAGAACAAATACGAGATAACGGAATGAATACTATGAACAAAAACCCTATCACCAATGCTACGGGGTTATCTGCGATTATTCCAAAAGATAATGACGGATATTGCACCGTCTATAAAATGGACTGTGAGGATGGCCTGGGGCTTATGACAGTCTATCAGGTTTATCCCGGTATCCAGCTTATTTACAATGATTTTGAAGCAACGAGTTGTTATTGGGACGGAACCATTGATAAGAATGTGCTGGAGATCAATCATTGCCGGGAAGGGCGTGAAGGGAGCGTATTGCAAAGCGGTTCCTGCCTGTACCTCGGAGAAGGGGATCTTTCCATTCATACAATGGATAACTGTGCTTCTGAAATGGCCTTTCCTTTGAGACATTATCGCGGAATCTCAGTAGTGCTTGATCTGGAGCTGGTTTCTCAAAATCCGCCTGGAATCCTCGCCGAGAGCGGTATTGGTATTGCAGATTTCAAAAACAAATTTTGTGCCGATGGCGCATGCTTTGTCATGCGGGCCAAGGATGAGATTGAGCATATCTTTTCTGAACTGTATTCCGTACCGGATCGCCTGCAAAAGCCATACTTCATGCTGAAGGTGCAGGAGCTTCTCTTATTCTTGTGTATGGTGGATGTAAATAAAGAAAAGCAGCGAGAGTTATATACTTCTCCCCAGGTGGAGATTGTACGGGACATTCACAAGCGGCTTATCTCCAACTTGCAGGAACGGCCAACGATTGAGGAACTTTCCAAAGAGTATCTTATCAATACGGCAACCTTAAAGGATACGTTCAAGGGAGTTTATGGACAGCCCATTGGAACCTATATGAAAGTGTACCGCATGAAACAGGCCGCTGCTCTGCTTCGCCAGACACAGGCAACCATAGCAGAAATTGCCAGCCAGGTTGGATATGAGAATCAGAGTAAATTTGCAACAGCATTTCGAGATGTCATGAAGATTGCACCGGCTGAATACCGGAAACAAAATAGTGGCGATTGATTGAGCTAGGAAAATTTACGTCTACTGCCGGAGGCAAAATAAAACCAGCAGAAACAAATTGCATTTTGCCCTGCTGGTTTTATTCATAATTTTGCGGATCGGAGGATTTGTAACGTCGGCTGATAAACTGCTCCGCCATACAATCCAGTGTTTTCAAGATAATCTGCCGCTCATCCTCGGTACAGGCCAGAAACTTTCCCATGAAATGCTGTACTTGCTTTTCCTGTTCCGAAGCGTCAGGATAAAACAGCTCATTAGCAGAAATGCCTAATCGCTTGATAAAGGATGCCAGTACATCGTAAGACGGATTTTTCCTGCCCTTTTCAATGTCCTGGAGATGACGAAGCCCTCTGCCGGTTTGATCCGCAAGCTCCTGTTGGGTCAGTCCACATTCTTCTCTTGCATCTCTGAGGCACTGTCCCAAATACACAAATACATCTTCCGGCATGATTGTTCACCTCTATTACATTCTATCGTGCGTAAGAGGAAGTTACCATAACCCAATCACGCGTATTGATATGTGTTTATCATGCACCTTTGAAAGATAAAATATACATAAAAGCCCTGACGGGAGGCCAATAAAAAAAACGGCCTTTCACGGCAGGGCATATTTCCATTACCGCCCGTGACTGCCGTTTGAGGAGTCTACGATGGGCGGTTATTTATTTCAGCAGAATTATGGTTTTCAGGTAGGTGATTACCTAAAAAAATCAATGACCTACCAAAGAGAAATTATACACACGGACACGCGCAATCAAGCGTAAATAATCCGCACAATCGTACAACATATTATACAAAATGCGTCAGACAGCTATTAAGGCCGTCTGACGTTTTTCTTTGTCGATTTTACGGGAATTTTCCCGAACATCCCCGGTGTCGCTCTCCGCCATAGCCATTTCGGTTGCCCTTTGTCCCTAACAACTGAAATGGAGGAAATTATGACCAAGATCAATCTGCGGGAGCAGTATCCCGATTTTTATAAGACCGATTACATTATTGAGGTTCCTGATGAAGTAGCCGCTGTTATGAAAGAGCATGACCGCCTGGAGGCCGCATACCGCCGCCGTACATATTACCACAAGGCGCATTATTCTCTGGATCGCGGAGACGGAATTGAGTATGATGCCCTTTTCGTTTCCATGACCCCTTGTGAGCTGTATGAGCGCAAAGTGACGATGGAGCAGCTTCACGCTGCGATTGCCGCTCTGCCGGACAAGCAGGCCAAGCGCATCTATGCTTACTACTTCCTGGGACTGACAGAATCAGCGATTGCCAAGAGCGAAGGAGTCAGCGTTGCATCGGTCAGCGAATCTATACAGCGCGGCCTTCGGAACATGGAGACTTTCCTTAAAAATCGTCTGTAACGCCCCTGAAAGAAAGGCTCAAAGCCTCACGGTTATTAGAAGGACACGCTATCCTCGTGACCTCAAGATCTTTGAAAACTGAATAGACAGCACAACAGGTACATAACTCATGTACGAGCGAATGTGAAACGCCGCGAAGATGGAGCAGTCAGGGAGGTGATGAAAGAACTGCTTCGGAGCGATCTACGATTTCATAAAACGGATTGTGGCAGATTCGGCGCGATGACTGCATGGGGGCTTAAAGATACTTCCTCACGGCCCGCCAAAGACTTGGGGGGAACCCTGCGGCACACGATACGAACGATGCTGCGGAGTTATGACAGCCGCGCCAGCGGAGACCTGTTGTGTTCCCATCGTCAGGGGGCGTGGCAAATGTGATGAAAGCTGAGTTATATAAATAGGAAGCGTTTGCAGCTTCCTGTTCAAAATCAGATACCATGCGCTGGCAGTTTCGGCTGCCAGCGTATTCATGTGGCTTTGAACAAACACGATGACAAACTTGACGGATTGGAGGAAATATGCTTTATGGAAAAACTTATTACGCGAAAAGAAGCAGCAGAAATCTTGGGTATCAGCATTGCAACGCTGGACGCGGCCCGTAACAATGGCCTTATTTCTTATGTGCAATATGTGCAGAATGGCTGTGTGTACTTTACCTCAGCGGGCCTTCAGGAGTATATCGCAAAATGCACCCACAGGGCAAAGCCAGCAGAAAAGAACGCAACTTATCGTAAACCTCGCAGAGCTGGAGTGTGAGCCGGTCCGTATCCTTGTCGAAATCATAATGGTCTGATAAAACATAGATACAGCGCTGGAGTATATTCTTAGGAGGTGGAGGAATTGGCAAATAGGAAAATAATGCTTCCTCAATATGGCACAGTTATGAAAAGAGGTGTCCTATATTATAGGACCAGAATCAAAGACACGAATGGTAAGCTCGTAGCTATCTACGCAAAAACACCTGAAGAACTATACAACAAAGAAACGCTTGCGTTGGAACAGATTGAGAATGCCACTTTTCATCGGAAAACGCCCACAGTTGCAGAGTATTGTGAAAAGTGGCTGCTGATGCAGTCGGTTCATGTACGAGCTACTACTTTGACGGATTACACCTCAAAGGTCAGGCGGCATATTATAGCGGAATTGGGAGATAAACGGATGGGTGAGGTTAGCCTGGATGATATTCAGCTTGCCCTTGTTCCGGTTTCCAAGAAATCTGCATCGGTTTATAAATCTGTGGTAATCCTTTACAAATCTATCTTTCGCGCAGCGATGGAAAGCAGGATCATTGACCATAACCCGACGATTTATCTCACGACAAAAGGTGGCGGTGTTCCACAAGAGGATCGTCAGGCTTTGACAGATGAACAGGTGGAGCGCCTTTTGGATGCTATCCGAGATTTGCCGCCTTATGTCTTTGTCATGATCGGTTTGTACGCGGGTCTACGCCGGGAAGAAATTCTTGCTCTGCAATGGGATTCAGTATATCTGGATACGGATACTCCATATCTGACGGTAAGGCGAGCATGGCATACAGAACACAACAGACCGGTGATCTCAGATGAATTGAAAACCAAGGCTGCGGGGAGAAATATCCCCCTCCCTGTTTGTTTGGCCGAGTGCTTGAAAGCAGCAAAGGAAACTTCGACTTCGGAATATGTAGTTTCAAACCGGGATGGCGAACCGTTGTCCTACACGCAGTTTAAGCGGCTGTGGCAGTATATTGTTACGAGGACGGTCAAGGAGCGGAGCTATTATCGGTATGAAGATGGAAAAAGAGTAAAGCATACTGTCACACCTGTCTTGGGAGAAAAGGCCGCTCATAACGGAAAAGTGGTTTACAGCCTGGACTTTGAGGTAACACCCCATCAGCTGCGGCATACTTACATCACCAACCTTATTCATGCGTCGGTAGATCCCAAAACGGTTCAATACTTGGCAGGCCATGAAAGCAGCAAGATTACCATGGACATTTATGCGAAGGTTAAGTACAACCGACCAGATGAGCTGGTCAGATCAATGAGCTGCGCGTTTGCAAGCTGGGACGCAGCACAGTAATAATAAAATAGGAAGTAAAGCAGGAGCGAGGCAAGGATGTCTCGCTCTTTGTTTTGCATCAGCCGTATCTTTGATTAAATCGAGGCTTTCTGATAAAAAGAGAGTGTAGATACGGAGACTACACATTATCAAGAAAGGACGATCAAAGATGGCAAAAAAGAAAGCACAGATCCCGAAGTATGGGACCATTACATTGAAAGGAATCCAGTATTACAGAACCAGGATTACGGATGCAGATGGCAAAGAGTTGAGTTTGTATGCCGCAACTTGTGAAGAATTGTATGAGAAGCAGTTAGAGGCCCGGAAGCAGGTGGAAGAAATTATCTTTCACCGGCAGCACCCGACAGTAGCCGAGTATGGCGAGAAGTGGCTGCTGATGCAGTCGGCAAAGGTGTCTGCGTCTACACTCAGAGGTTATACGAGGGATATGACAAACTATATCATCAAACCCCTGGGAGAGATGTATATGGAAGAAGTGACTGCTGACGATATTCGGCTGGCTCTTGTTCCATTGTCAAAGAAATCAGAAGGCTTATACAATAAGGTCAATATGCTGCTCAAGTGCATTTTTTATACGGCAGAGCGAAACCAAATTCTTGAACACAACCCCTGTGCAGGAATATCCGGTAAAGGCGGAAAACCGACAAAAAAGAAGGAGGCATTGACAGATCAGCAGGTAGCCGTGCTTCTGGATACGGTCAAGGGGCTTCCTCCATATTTGTTTATTATGCTCGGTTTGTATTCCGGTCTGCGTCGGGAAGAAATTCTTGCACTGCAATGGGATTGTGTGTTTCTGGACGAGGATACACCTTATCTATCGGTGAGGCGGGCATGGCGTACAGAGCATAACAGACCCGTGATTTCTACGGTGCTAAAGACTCCGGCGGCAAAAAGGGATATTCCGATACCGAAGTGTTTGGTGGATTGTCTGAGAGAAACGAAAGAAAATTCCATATCAGATTATGTGATCGCTGACAGCAAAGGAGAGCCACTGGCTGCCTCGCAGTTCCAAAGAGTGTGGCAGTATGTCGTTGTCCGCTCCACTAAGCCCCGGAACTATTATAAGTATGTAAATGGGGAGAGTATCAAATATACGGTTACTCCAACGCTGGGTATGACCCAGAAGAATCAACCCCAAATCAAATATACGCTGGACTTTGATGTGACACCTCATCAGCTGCGGCACACTTACATCACCAATCTTCTCTATGCGGGCGTTGATCCAAAGACAGTACAATACCTTGCCGGACACGAAAACAGCAAAACAACTATGGACATCTATGCAAAAGTGAAGTATAATAAACCAGAGGAGTTGTTTGGGGTAGTAAATGGTGCGTTTCATCAGGCTATCGCTGAATGAAAAAAGGCCGTTTTTTATGGTCCGCACACCGGATAACTGAGAAGCAGAAAGCCGGAAAAGCCCGGAATATCAAGGAAAAACAGCTCAAAAACTCGCGCAGTACGGTCTCAAAGCAGCTCGTCGCGCTCCGCAGTTCAGCAAGCGATAATCGACTGCTCAGACTATATCAAAATGGTTCAAAAACCCCGGAAAATCAAGGCTTAATAGTGACAAGTAACTATTTTGTCGCAGAGAACGGTGTGACCCGAAGGTCACGCCGTTTTTCTGCGTTCATAGGTTGTTTGTGTGACAATAGGCTCGGAAATAACGGGAATATCCACATCGTCCACAAAGCTGAAAAAAATCTTCACTTTCTGCTTGCGCTTGCCGCTGGACTTGTCCGGGGCATAGACAACGATCTTCTTGATATACTCGTTCACGATGGTCTGTGTCAGTTCCTCCACATCCACATATTTCTGTGTCAGGGCGATAAAGGCATCCAGACCGTCATTCATTTCTTCCCGCTGTTCCACCCATTCTTTGATAACTTCAATTTCGAGCTTTAACCGTTCCTGTTCGGCTTCATAGTCCGCAGACATCTTTCTGTATCTGTCCTGATTGAGATTTCCAAGAACATAGTCCTCGTACAGCCGGGCGATGATGACATCCAGATCGGCAAGGCGTTTCTTTGCCTGTTCCAGCTTCTTTTTGTCATCCCGGATGCTGCGCTCCTGGTCAGTCCTGCGGCATTGCAGCCATTCCTCCTGAAAACCGTCCACATCGCTTCGGATATACTCATTGACTGCCCGGATGCGTTCCAGAACGATTTCACGAAGCACATCTTCCCGGATATAGTGGGCAGTACAAGTACCACGGTTGCTCTTGTAGTTGTTGCAGACGTAGTGATCCTGCTTGCCCTCAAAGCTTTTGCTTGTGGCAAAGTGGAGCTTGCCGCCGCAATCGGCACAAAACAGATGCTACCCACTTTGTCCCCGTGAAAACCGGTGATACCAAGGGCCGAATCCTCATTAAGGGGTTGGAGGACGATACCTATACCATGACCGAAGTCCGCACTGACAACGGCTATGTGCTGCTGAAACAGGATATTGAGGTGGTCATCTCCCAGAAGGAGGGCTCCGAAAACTGCACCATCTATGCCTCCGACGCTCTGGGCCTGATCCAGAACGATCCCCGCTATGCCCAGGTCATTCAGAGTGACGCTGATCTGAAGAACATCCCCCAGAAGCATCTGGAACACAAGCTACTGACCTGTCTCTTATACACATCTGACGCTGCCGACGAAGCT
>ENA-OZGF01000904-OZGF01000904.1-human-gut-metagenome-genome-assembly--contig:-NODE-904-length-10295-cov-6.218457_pt1 | contig 10295 bp, 10 predicted proteins | sample MGYA00245116_ERZ653657 | MGnify/ENA primary metagenome ERZ653657 (study PRJEB26926, sample SAMN06165034) | human gut metagenome | biome: ENVO:00009003; feature: ENVO:2100002; material: ENVO:00002003...
GAGCTGATATAGAGCGGAGAAAATCAGAACAGCGGCGCGGCGTTCCCGAAGCGGTTTAGCGGGGAACCCGCGCCCGTTCTGTTTTCTTCGCTCCTGCCCCTACGGGGCAGGGAAACCACCAAACAAACAGAATAGCGGGAGCTGTAAGGCGTGCCTTACAGCTCTTAATCTGTCCCGAACATAGCCGCGTAAGCAGTCAAGGGTGTCATACCTGACGGTGGAGATTTTTTCGTGTTGCTTTACGAAAAAATACAACCGCTCGCCCCTTGACGGCTGTTATCGCGGCTATGTTATTTGAGGCATCGTAATACGGGGGTAACACAAATGACACGGAGAAAATTCAAACATCTATCTTTTACAGACCGCTTGAAGATTGAAGCGGGATTGAAAATGAAAATGTCCGCAAAGCAGATTGCGGACAATCTCGGCGTACATATCAGTACGGTATATCGGGAAATCAAGCGCGGCGTGTACATGAAGAAAGAAGCATGGAAAGATCGCTATGGCTATGAAACGCGGTATCGTTACAAGGAAACATACAGCCCCGATATGGCAGAACAGAAGTACCGCGACAGTCTTGCGGCAAAAGGCGCACCGCTCAAAATCGGCAAAGACCACGCCCTTGCCGATTACCTTGAACGCAAGATCGTCGATGAGGGCTGGACGGTATCTGCCGTGCTGGGTGAAATCAAGCGGAAACGACTGCCTTTTTCTACAAGTATCTGCGTCCGAACATTGTATAGCTATATCGAAAAAGGCGTGTTTCTGCGGCTTTCGCTCAAACACTTGCCTTTTCAGGGAAAACGCAACCGCCATGTGCGGCACGTTCTTCCGGCAAAAGCTCCGCGCGGCGAAAGCATTGAAAAACGCCCCGCTTTAGTTGCGGAGCGTTCGGAGTTCGGACATTGGGAAATGGACTGTGTAAAAGGGACAAAGGAATCAAAAAACGCAATTCTCGCGTTCACCGAAAGAGTGACGCGCAAAGAGATCGTTTTCCTTATTCCCGATCTGACGGCAAAGACCGTTGTCGGCAAGGTGGATTACCTTGAACGAAAATTCGGGAGCCGTTTTTATGATATTTTCAAAACAATTACCGTAGACAACGGCTCGGAATTTTCCGATTGCGAGGGGTTAGAACGGTCTTGCCGCAGAAAGGGAAAGCGCACAAAAGTTTATTATTGTCACCCATACAGCGCGTATGAGCGCGGCTCGAATGAACGCATGAACAGGGAAATTCGTCGACGATTTCCGAAGGGTACAAACTTTGACCGTGTGAGCGCAAAGCAAGTCAGCGCAGCAGAAGCGTGGTTGAACAGTTATCCTCGCGGCGTTTTGGACTATGATACGCCCGATGAACGGTTTGCCGAACAGCTTGCAAAGCTCTCATAAAAATTTTTTTGAACTTTTTTCGCATTTACTCTTGACATTTACCCCTGTAAGTTGTAATATTAAATGCGAAAAGTAGAAAGGAAGAAAATTCCTTGAACTTTTCGCATTTTTTCTACGGTCGCGCCGTGGGTGACGGCGTAGTAGTCACCTACCCCTTTGATACAAAGCCGTCAGGCATTGTAAATACATATTTTACATGGCGTAAGCCAAAAGGAGTAGTTTTATGGCACAGGTTGAGTTGTTCAAACGCAAGGGAACGTACACGGATCAGAGAACGGGCGAGGAAAAGCCTTTCACGAGTTTTTTTGTGAAATGTGGCGATGAACTTGTTCCGATTCAGGTCAGATTCTACGAAGGTGAAGAAGGAAAGGACCCCCGCTATTCTGCCCGCAAGACTGTTTTATCTGCATTTTCGGCAATGCTACCCGACCGAGAGGAACAGGCGAAAGGCAAAAAGAATGCTTCCGGCAAGGTCATGGACGACGACGGGGACAACCTCTTTTAACGGGTAAACCATGTTCGTCGAATGCCATACGGCAAAAGGCGAGGTATTGACGGTAAATCTTGTGTTGATCGTCTGCGTGTTCCCGTGTAAGAAAGGCAGCACGTTGGTGTTCGCAGACGGTCTGACGCAGGACGTCACCGAGCCGTATGCCGAAATTGTGGACAAGTTGCAAGCCGTTTGCCCTTCTGAAAATACCAAAGTGTAAAAAAGTGGGCAAAAGGTGCCAAAGGTGCCAAAACGGCAGAATTGCCGAAAGCATAATAACAGGTAAAAACGTAAGAAAAGCACCGAAAATACCCCTGTTTCAGCCGAAAATCGCATAAAATGCACGCGCCGCTGGGGCTTGTCCAGCGGCGTTGGGCCAAAGGTGCCAAAATGGGCCAAAACAGGGTAAAAAGGTGCCAAAATTCGTGTGTTTCAAATCGGGGGTATAGAAAATGTATTTGAAACAATGCGAAGTTGAATCCCGTGTTGAGTACTTTAAGGGCGATATTCAGGAAATCCTGAAATCGCATACCGTCATCAAGAAGTGGGCGTATATCCTGCATGACAAAGACGACACCGCGCCTCATTATCATATTTATCTGAATTTTGGTAATTCAGGAAGAGATACGGCGCAAGTGGCTTCATGGTTTGGATTACAGGAATCACAGGTCAGCCGCGTTAAGGGACGCGCAACAGACATGCTCCTTTATCTGACGCACGGGAACGATTCGCAAAAGAACAAGTATCAATATTCGCCGTCCGAGGTTGTCGCAAACTTCGATTTTGAAACGGAGATCAAGAATGCGCAGATACTCGGAGACTTCGAGCATTACAGCTATGCACAACAGCTCGAATATGTGAACTCTCTGCCGCTGTCGGAAAAAACGAAAGCGTTTACGCAATTACGAAAACTATGGGAGTTGAGATGTCAAGTTCTTGCTTTGAATACGGATAGGCAGGTGCAAGTCGTTTTCATCTGCGGAAAAGGCGGGACGGGAAAGACGTATTACGCCAAAAAGCTGTTGAAAAGCCTCGGGTATGATTACTGTATTTCATCAAGCTCAAACGATCCCTTTCAGGATTACATGGGGCAAAAGGCAATCATACTTGACGACCTGCGCGACAAAGCGTTTGAGTTTGAGGACTTGCTGAAAATCCTCGACAACAATACGTCAAGCTCGGTGCGCAGTCGGTTTACCAACAAGGTTTTCAACGGCGAGATGATCGTGATAACGTCGTCCGTACCGCTGAACTATTGGTACAAGGACTATCAATACCGCGGATATGACGCACTCATTCAGTTGTACCGCCGTATATCGTGTTATGTCCGTATGACGGAAACGGAAATAACCGTGTATGACGAACTCGACGAATACGGCAAGCCCGTCGGAATCGGGCAAGTATTCAAGAATGAGCTTGCGGGCATGAAGAAAGAGCGTAAGCAAAAAGCCGATTTTAAGGGTATGTTTGAGAAAATCTGCGAGAGCGCGGATTCTCCCACCCCTTTCGGGACAGCGGCGGCAGAGCAAATCTCTATGAGTGAGGTTACATAATGGCAAAATCTCGTTACGGGAAAACAAGGCAAGGTTTTCAGATAACGAGTTGTCTGACAGACCGATACGGCAGAACTACAATCGTAGCGAAACGTGCGAATGATTATATCGTTGCAAAAGGATATAATCAGCGCGGCGACGGTACATGGGCGCAGGGATATTATAACTTCCCTACAAGAAAATCAGCGTTGAATTTCGCAAAACGTGAAAGTTATCGCAAATAAAAATCGGAGGAAATAAAAAATGGCAAACAGTTTACAGAGGCACAAGACGGCGGACGCGGTGAAATGGTTTGTCACGTTCGTTCTTCTGCTCGGCGTGATCGCGTCGGTCGTGACGCTTTTTATTCAGGTGGACAGAAACACGACGGTGACGCAGATCGGCGCGGAAGCGTACAAGATCGCCGCGCTGGACGACAGCGGCGAGGAAACGGAAAGCGACAAGTCTATCGTGACGCGCGACGCATTCACGACAGACGGTCTGAAGATCGAGCTTGCGGACGACGCAGCGGTATCGTATGAACTGTACTTCTATGACGCGGACGGCGAGTTCGTTTCCAAGACGGGCGCACTAACGGCAGACTATGACGGAAGCACCGTTCCGGAGACTGCGGCGACGGTAAAGGTCGTCATCACGCCAACCGAGGACGAGGACGGCAAAGTTACGTTGACGGAAGTTTTCGGTTATGCGAGTGCGCTGACGATCACGGTCAACAGATAAGGACAAGCCGTCCGAATGAAAGTTCGGGCGGCTGTTTTTTTGAGGTGTGCGGTGATGAAGAAGAAAAAGCAGAAGCAGAAGCAACAGCAAAAAGACCCGCAGGAAGTAAAAGTAAAGGTCAAGTACAAGAGAAGTCTTTGGAGTATCATCAAATTCATTCTCGGTATTGCATTTGTCGGCCTGATCGTATTTTTCCTGCTGGGCATTTTGAGCATGTGTGATTCCAAGATCAAAGTCCCGTGGTCGGGCTGGTTTGATAATCCCTTCGGGATTTTTGAAACCGAGCAAGAAGAGCCGAAGCCGGAAGAAAAGCCGGTTATTCAATATACCGTGTCATTTTATTCGGACGGCAGTCTGTTTTTGGAAGTGGCTGTTGAAGAAGGGAAAACTGTCGGCGACAAAATGCCGCCTGACCCCGTGCGGGACGGGTATGTGTTTACCGGCTGGGCAAGCAATCAGGGCGCATTTACGAAAGATACCGTCGTTTCCGGAAACATGACTATCTACGCTCTTTTTGAGCTTAATCATGAGCATGTTTATACGGCGTCTCCCATCGAAGAGCCGGACGATGTCGGGCATAAGCAAGTAGTATACCGTTGCACCGTATGCGGGGACGAACTGTATCGTGCACTTCATGAGTTTTATCTTGACCCGGAAGCCGCTACGGGCGAAACGGACGAATACGGCCACGAAATAACACATTATGTGTGTCGTCTGTGCGGTGAGACCTCTGCTATGCCGGAGCACGAGTATACAGACGGTGTATGCACGCTTTGCGGCGATGAGGAAAACACCTGCGATCATGAAATTGTAAACGGTGTATGCACGATATGCGGGACTGTATTCGATGAATTTCACGATATCCCGTTCGGCGAAATCTGCAATGAACATGTCGATGAAAATGACGACGGTAAGTGCGACAACTGCGGCGCGGATATGTCCGACGTGCCCGATGTCCCTTGCGAAGAACATGTCGATGAAAACGGAGACGGCAAGTGCGATAAGTGCGGTGCGGATATGCCGGAAGAGCCGGAGCCGCCGCATGAACACACATTTTCCGCAGAATGGACGAGCGATGAAAGCGGCCACTGGCACGCGGCGACCTGTGAACATAAGGACGAAATCAGCGGGTTTGCGTCTCATGATTTTGTAGGTGGCGTATGTTCCGTCTGCGGATATGTCGCACCGCACGAACACACGTTCTCCGACGAATGGACGAGCGACGAAAGCGGCCACTGGCACGCGGCGACCTGCGAGCACACGGACGTGACAAGCGGCTTTGCGGCTCACGAATGGGACGGCGGCGAGGTTGTGAAAGAGCCGACTTGTGCGGCGGAGGGCGAGCGGGTCTATACCTGTACCGTCTGCGGCTATGAGCGCACGGAGAGTATTCCTACGACCGCGCATGATCTGTCCTATCATTATGATGAAAACGGGCATTGGCAGGAATGTGCAAATTGTGATTATCAGACGAGTTCGGAGCCGCATAATTTTGAGGGTAGCACCTGCACGTTCTGCGGGTATGTCGCACCGCACGAGCATACTTTTTCCGCAGAATGGACGAGCGATGAAAACAATCATTGGCACGCGGCGACCTGTGGGCACGACGTGACGAGCGGCTTTGCGTCTCACGAATGGGACAGCGGCGAAGTTGTGAAAGACCCCTCTTGTACGGCGGAGGGCGAGCGGGTCTATACCTGTACCGTCTGCGGCTATGAACGCACGGAGAGCATTGCAAAGACGGAACATAACCTGTCTGATAACTTCGATGAAAGCGGACACTGGCAGGAATGCGCGGATTGCGGTTACAAGACCCCCACGACAGCGCATGACGATAATGACGGTGACGGCATGTGCGATGATTGCGGTTGGGAAATGTCAGAGCCTTGCGACGATTTTAACGATTCCGATGAGGACGGGCTTTGCGATACCTGCGGTCTGACGGGCGAGGCTCATTGGAACGGAAACCGGCCTGGCGAATATCAAAATAACGGGGCTTATGCGCCGTCTATTTCGCAGTCGCAGGGGCTTGGATATGACCCGGAAGATTATTCAAACACACTTCCGGAATATTACGGCAATCAAGGCTGGTTTTCTACCAATTGCTATGTTTCGGAAGAAGTTCTGTACGAAGGTGACGAAATCGTATCGTTTTCCGAGTTGGTTTCCATGGAACTTGACTATAAGATCAATTTCGTTTTTGACGTCGGTGTGATGGGTTGGTTTTTTGATAATGGTTTTTCCGATACTATGGATGGCACGTTGATGCTCTATGAGGGCGGCTCTTCGGGTTATGCCTATACGCTTGCCTTTGACTTTGATGTCCCGGCTTATTTCAGGGAGTACTTTGGCTTTTCGTCACTGACGATCGAAGGACCTTTCCTTGACGCTTTGCCTGTTGCCCTTTCGTATTCTATCGAGAACGGTGGTCGTCGCCTGGTCGGTGAATTGGGAATTACGCAAGATTATCTTTCGCGTGACCTTCCGGAATTGTTTATTGTCGTTCGCGTTTATATGGGGTTGCCTGATATAGAGCCAAATGTTGAATTTACTTATGAGGGTTCTTCGGATGTGATTGATTTACCTTATGAGGCATATACGCTCGGCCCGAACGCACGGGATGAAATTCTGCTTTATGTTGCAGTTCCTGGGAATTATCGTATTTTGGGAATTGAATATAATGACTGGATTGTTGTTGCTTCTTCCGAATTGTCTTTGTTTTCGTTCGCGTGTTTTTATTTGCGTTGTAATAATGGGACATGGATAGATTATTTCAATGAACATGGCGGCGAGTGGGGAGCTTTGCGAATTAATATTGATGGCTATAACTATGACGCTTATAGGAATGAGGCAGCGAACGAAATTGCAATTTTTTATACGCTTTCGGACGGATCATTGGTCGAAACATTGGAATATGATGTATTCATGTATTCTGAATTAACGGATACATATATCGTTACGATATGTTTTGCAGTGGGTGAAGGTCCGCTTGTAAATGATGAATATTGTTTGGCCGGATTTGATGTTGACTATGACACAAATCTTCCAATATCGGTTGAAGCGGTACAATATGGAGAGATTGGTGTCATTTTGACATTGACATTTGATACTTCTCCCGGAAATTTTTCTGATTGTATTAGTATCATTTTTGACGTTGCAAGCCCTTGAGTGGGCTTTGCAATAAAGTAATACCGAACGGGGCGGGAAAGCTCCGTTCGGCATTCAAATAAAAAATCGAGGTGTATCATGAATGATCGGGATTATAGTCGCGGCGTAGCTTGGGGCAAAAAGGTGTTCCGTGAACATGTAAAGGCTTTCGGCGAAACGGGCATATACATGGCAGATAAAGCCGCTACGACATGCGGAAAGTATGCCGACAGCCGCACGCGCAAGACAAAGACGGGCAAGGTGCTGAATAACTCTATGCGCAGTTTTTATAAAGGTGCGCGGGCGGGCATGCAGGCAGCTTACCGCGATTTGCAAAAGAGGTGAACTATGAGCACAAAGGTAAAAAAGCAGTCGTTTGTGAGCCGCGCGAAGTCCTATAACCGGGCTTTGCAGGAAGCGTATAACTATGGCTATCGGGACGGATATGCGGCGCATGAGCATTTGCCGAATGTGCGCGGCGCGCGGACGGCCGCGCAGTACGGGTACGGCCGCGGGCTTTCCGCGCATAACAAAGTCAATAAGTATCAGGCGAAAGCCAAGAGGTAACGATGAACAGCGGGAAAACGTATTCCCGAGTTCAGGGACAACGGAGATGAAGAAAATCATTAAGCCGCTTTTGAAGATATTGCTTGTAATTGTGATTGCCGTTGTGGTAGGCTATTTCGTGTATGTCGGGACGTTGATATGAAAAAAGTCATTGTATTTTTCAAAGGTTGGGATTACCGCCACTATATCTGTATCGGAATGACCGTGGCGTTTGTATGCGTCACGGTCTTTTGTTTCCTCTCTTCCGTGTTCCGTCTGTTTGACGCGGCGGAGAGTTTCGGCACGTCTATTGCGTACTATTTCTGTACGCTGTGCGGCTTTCCCGAAGCCGTCACGCCTACCGTCACGCAAATGCCGTCCGCGTCCGTGGAATGGTTCCCTTCCTCTTTCGTGGAGTTTCAAGCGAATTGGAACGCCTATTGGCGGACGTGGACGTGCTGGGAGACGGTCGGCGGGTATTTTTCTTCCGTCGGTATCTTCATGGGAAACGCGGCGAAAATCCTGCTTATCGTTTTACCTTGCGTTCTTGTGCTTTTTCTCATTTTTAAGCTGTTCGGCAAGAAGCACAATAACGACCATGCAAAGGACAGCCGCCCTTTACAGTTATTCAAGCGTCTGACTTTGTTTTGGGTGCCGTTGAAAACATGGCTTGCCGCGTTCTTCGGTTTTATCCGCGACAACCGCGCGTATTGGATTATATGGCTCTGTCTGCTCGCATTGGATTTTAATGCCTTTTCCATTGCCGCCGAGGTGATCTCTTTTTACCTGTACTTTTGCGTATCGTTCAATTTCGGAAATCTCTATGTGCAGGTGTACAAGCTCATTGTTGATCTGTCCGTTCTCTCCCGGCTCCCGTTCATTGTATGGTGCGGCGTGATTCTCTTTGCGCTCTCCCGGTGGCGGCGAACGATCGGGTATCGACGGCTCATGCACAGGGAGATGAACAACCGCGGCTTTATCAATGAGCGTCCGATCGTCACGCTGTTCGTCGGCACGATGGGCGCAAAGAAAACGACGACGCTTACGGACTTTGCGCTGTCGCGTGAAGTCATGTTCAAGGACAAGGCATATGAACTACTCCTTGCAAATGACATGAAGTTTCCACAATTTCCGTGGATTGCGTTTGAGATGAAGCTCCGCGCGCTTATGGACGCGCACCGCATTTATAACCTTGCAAGTATCAAGGCATATGTGCGGGCGTTGGCGCGGTGCTTCTTCCTCATTCAAAGCGACGCAGACGCGCGGAAAGCCTATTTGCGGCATTGCCGCCGTCATGGTGTCGTTCCCGATGATTTTATCTTCGGGTACGATTGGCGGCGTTACGGGCTGTACTACAATGACGGGCTGAAAGTGTCCTATCTCTTTGACGTGTTGGAGAACTACGCGCAGGAATATTTCATCTACGTCGTTACGTCGTCCCTTATCATTTCCAATTATGCCATTCGTACGGATATACTCATGCAGGACGAGGGCAATTTCCCGCTCTGGAACACAGATTTTTTCAGACGGGACGCGCGACTTTTAGACAGCTTTTCGCGGCATTCTCATATTTTGGATTTCGATGTGCTTCGTATCGGGAAAAAGGTCATTGAAAACAATCCGTTGGCAGGCTCGTTCGAGTTCGGCGTTGTGGTGGTGACGGAGTTCGCCAAAGAGCGCGGCAATATGCTGACGAATAAGAAGTACAAAGCGGACGACGAACGGGCGAATCCCGTCAACGATCTTTTGGAAACGCAACTCAAAATGTTCCGTCATGCGGCGACGGTGGACAATTACCCGTTCATCTGCTTTCTTTCCGACGATCAACGGGCGATGAGCTTGGGCGCAGACGCGCGGGAACTGTTCGACATTGTACATATCCGCAAAAGCTCGGAGTTCCGACTGCATATGCCCTTGTTCTTCGTTGAGGAAATGCTTTATTGGCTGATTTATCCGCATTTTCAGAAGAAGTACGGCGATTTCCGATACAGGCGCGGGGACAATACGCTGGGCATGCACCTGTATAAGGCGTTCGTAAAGGCAATGAAAGACCATTACGACCGCGTATGGAATACATTCGGGTATTACGTCCTTGACGTTCAGATCGAGGACGGCGCGGTCGAGGGCGTGTTCAAGGACGGGAAAGTCTATTTGTCGTCCAAAAAGGATTACAGCCGCCGCTTTGCGACGGATTGTTTTGCAGACTATTTCAACGCCCGCGCACAGGCGGCAGGCGTCGGCATTGAGGATTATGTCGCCTATGAGACGGAACGGGCACGGCGCGATGAAATGAGCAGGCAGAACAGCTATTTCTTTGCTTCCTTCGCAAAAGTTCACAACGAACAATTTTAAGCTATCGGAATATCAACGGCTTGTCGAGGCTCTCGGCTGTACGTTGGATATTGCGATCGTGCTCCCGAACGGGGAGCGGATATAGAGCGGAGAAAATC
>ENA-OZGF01000925-OZGF01000925.1-human-gut-metagenome-genome-assembly--contig:-NODE-925-length-10083-cov-3.469884_pt1 | contig 10083 bp, 10 predicted proteins | sample MGYA00245116_ERZ653657 | MGnify/ENA primary metagenome ERZ653657 (study PRJEB26926, sample SAMN06165034) | human gut metagenome | biome: ENVO:00009003; feature: ENVO:2100002; material: ENVO:00002003...
GCCTGTCTCGTGGGCTCGGAGATGTGTATAAGAGACAGGGCGTGGAGGACACGCCCGGTGTCCCCGTGTTTGCGGATTTGAATCTGACCATTGAAGAAGGCAGCTTTGTTGCCGTACTCGGCACCAACGGCTGCGGAAAATCCACCCTTGCCAAGCATTTCAACGCCATTCTGCTTCCCTCCGGGGGAAAGGTCTACGTCTGCGGCATCGACACCGCCAATGAAGACAGGCTCATCGCCATCCGCCGGAACGTGGGCATGGTTTTCCAGAACCCGGACAACCAGATCGTGGCGAATGTGGTGGAGGAGGACGTTGCTTTCGGCCCTGAGAATCTGGGCATTGCCAGCCCGGAAATTCGCCGCAGAGTGGACAGCGCCCTGAAACAGGTGGACATGTACGAGTACCGCACCCACGCGCCCCATTTGCTGTCCGGCGGACAGAAGCAGCGCATCGCCATCGCGGGCGTGATCGCCATGGAGCCGAAGTGCATCGTTCTGGACGAGCCCACCGCCATGCTTGACCCGAGAGGCCGCCGAGAGGTGATCGACACCATCGGACGGCTGAACCGGGAGAAGGGCATCACGGTGGTTCTGATCACCCACCACATGGACGAAGCGGCCAAGGCGCAGCGCGTCGTGGTGCTGGACAAGGGCAAGGTCGCGGCGGATGGCACACCGAAGGAGGTCTTCTCTCAGGTGGAGCTGCTGCACGGCATCGGCCTTGCCGCACCGGAGACGGTGGAGCTGTGCTGGGAGCTGAATCAGGAGGGCTATGACCTTCCGCTGGATAAATTAGACCCGAAAGAATGCGCGCAGGCACTTTACGACATGGTGATGGCCTGACCCGCTGGGAGGTATTTTCTTGAAACCCATTCTGGAAGCGAAGAATCTCACTTATATTTACAGCGCCGGGACGCCCTTTGAGCATAAGGCGCTGGATGACATATCCTTTTCCGTGGATCGGGGTGAATTCATTGGCATCATCGGCCACACCGGCTCCGGAAAATCCACCCTGATGCAGCAGCTGAACGGGCTGCTGAAGCCTACCTCCGGCACGGTGCTGCTGGACGGGCAGGACATCTGGTCAGACAAGAAGCTGACCCGGCAGGCGCGGTTCCGGGTAGGGCTGGTGTTCCAGTACCCGGAGTATCAGCTGTTTGAGGAAACCGTGTACAAGGACATCGCCTTCGGCCCCAAGAACATGGGACTCTCCCCGGAAGAGGTCGATCGCCGCGTCCGGGAAGCCGCCGGGTTCGTGGGGCTTACGGAGCAGCAGCTGGAGGTTTCGCCCTTTGACCTTTCCGGCGGCCAGAAGCGCCGGGTGGCCATTGCGGGTGTGATTGCCATGGAGCCGGAAGTTCTCATTCTGGACGAACCCACCGCCGGCCTTGACCCCGTGGGACGCTCGGAAATTCTGGGCAATATTCAGTCCTACCGCAAGGCGAAGAACGCCACAATCATGATGGTCTCCCACTCCATGGAGGACGTGGCGCGGCTGACGGATCGCCTGCTGGTGATGAACGGCTCCAAGCTTGCCATGGACGCGCCCCCCGCGCAGGTTTTTACCCACGCCGAAGAACTGACCCAAATGGGACTGAACATACCCCAGGTGACCCAGGTCTTCCTGGAGCTGAAAAAGCTGGGGCTGGACGTGAAGAACGTCTACACCATCGAGCAGGCCGCGGCGGAGATCAGGCGGCTCAAGGGGGGAAACTGCCATGCTTAAAGACATTACCCTCGGCCAGTTTTTCCCGGGCAATTCCGTCATTCACCGCCTCGACCCCAGAACGAAGCTCATTGTTCTGGTCGTATACATGGTGACGCTTTTCGTTGCCTCCGGGTGGGTATCCTACGGCGTGCTGCTCCTGTTCCTGCTGACAGTAATCAAAATTTCCGCCATTCCGGGAAAATCCATCGTCCGGGGCATGAAGCCGCTGGTGATGATCCTTGTTTTCACCGGCGTGCTGAATCTGTTTTTTAACAAGGACGGCAGGGTGCTGGTGGATTTCTGGGGCATTACCATCACCACCGGCGGCGCGGAGCGGGCGGCCTTTATGCTGGTGCGTATTCTGATGCTGGTCACTGCGACCTTCCTGCTGACCTACACCACCTCGCCCATCTCCCTGACGGACGGGCTGGAAAGCCTGATGAATCCGCTGAAGGTCATCAAGGTGCCTGTCCATGAGCTGTCCATGATGATGTGCATTGCCCTGCGGTTCATCCCCACGCTGATCGAGGAAACGGATAAGATCATGTCCGCCCAGAAAGCCCGTGGCGCCGACTTTGAAAGCGGCAAGCTGATGGAGCGGGCAAAGGCGCTGATCCCCATTCTGGTGCCGCTGTTTATCAGTGCGTTCCGCCGTGCGGACGAGCTGGCCACCGCCATGGAGTGCCGCTGCTATCAGGGCGGCGAGGGGAGAACCAAGATGAAGCAGCTGCATTATCAGCGTAACGACTTTGCAGCGTTCGGCGCGGCGGCGCTGCTGACGGCGGCGGTCATTATTCTGAAAAAGTTTGGTATGTGAGGGAAATATGCGCAATATCGCCCTGTTTTTGACTTATCTCGGCACCCATTACCACGGCTGGCAGGTACAGAAAAATCTGCCCACCGTAGCGGAGACTATGGAGAAGGCCGCCGCCATGGTGGTTGGGCATCCGGTGCATATGACGGGCTGCGGCCGGACGGACGCGGGTGTTCATGCGCGGGTGTACGTGGCGAATTTCCGCACGTCCTCCACCATCCCGGTGGAGCGGCTGCCCTATGCGCTGAATACCCACCTTCCCTGCGACATCGTGGTGACAAAAGCCTTTGAGGTTCACGAGAACTTCAACGCCATCGGCTCCTGCGCCCGGAAGGAATATACCTATCAGATTTACAATTCCCGTCTAAAAGACCCGTTTTATGTCAACCGTGCATGGTTTTACCCCCGGCACTTAGACGAGAACGTGATGCAGGCGGCGGCAAACCAGTTCGTGGGTACCCACGATTTTGCCGCCGTAAGAAGCGTCGGCACGGATGTCAAATCCACCGTCCGCACTGTATACTATTACAATGTGGAGCGGCAGGGGGAGCTTGTCACCCTCAGGGTCTGCGCCAACGGTTTCCTTTACAACATGGCGCGGGCCATGGCGGGGACGGTAGTCTACGCCGCCGAGGGAAAGATACGCCCGGAGGAGATCGGCGAAATTCTGGCCTCCGGCAACCGTACCGCCGCCGGCCCGACAGTCCCGGCGGGAGGGCTGTACATGACCCGTCTGTGGTATGACGATGGAATCGAAAAGTTTGAGGTCGGAAGCGACGGAACAAGATAACCGTTGTTCTGTCAAACAGGAGTGTAATTTATGGAATTTGGTTCGCTGGAAGAGGTAGAGGTTCGCCATCTGTGGAAACATGAGCAATACGATTTTTCCAACTGGTTAGCCAGACCGGAAAGCATAGAACGGCTCAATGATGTTCTTGGGCTTACCCTGACGGATGTGAAAAAGGAAGTCTTTGTAGGCGCTTACCGCTGCGACCTTGTTGCAAAAGATGAAACAACGGGAACAAAGGTCATCATTGAAAATCAGCTGGAGGCGTCCAATCACGACCATCTGGGAAAAATCATTACTTACGCTTCCGGGCTGGACGCCAAGGTGATCGTCTGGATCGTGACGCAGGCGAGAGAGGAACACCGAAGCGCAATCGAATGGCTAAACAACAATACGGGAAATGACATAGGCTTTTTCCTGATCGAGCTTCACGCCTACCGTATCGGGGATTCCCTTCCGGCACCCAAATTTGAAATCATTGAAAAACCGAACGGATTTATCAAGTATTCCAAAGAAAACAGCGACAACAATGAGATCAACAAATCTCAGTCAGAGCGTCTGGCGTTCTGGACACGGTTCAACGAGATGGTCGCGGCGAAGGGCAAGCCCTTCAATATCAGAAATGCGACCACCGACCATTGGTACAATGTTGCGATTGGTACAAGTGAAGCTTGCGTTTCCATAAATCTGGTCAACAAGCTTTCCAGAGTTACGGTTGAGATTTATATTGCCGACAATAAAAATCTGTTTGATTATCTGGCTGAGCGTAAGGACGAAATTGAAAATGCGCTGGGATTCCCCATGGAGTGGGTGCGGCTGGACAATAAGAAGGCGTCCAGAATTAAGTACGCAATACCGGGGCTGAATTTTGATGACCATTCCAACTATGATGCTTTGATGGACAAAATTATCGAAAAGGTTATCGTTCTGAAAAAGGTGTTCCCGGAGTATATCGCACAATTCTGATGCGTTCATAATTTGTTTTACCTTTTTCAGACGCAATATGCTATACTGCACCGAAAAGGAGTGAGCGTTATGCAGCCAAAAATGTGCAGCAAATGTAAGAAAAATATCGCCGTTGTGTTTATTACTAAAGTTGAAAACGGCGTTACCATGAATGAGGGCTACTGCCTGAAATGTGCCCGGAGTCTGGGAATTCCCCAGATCGATCAGGCCGTGAAGCAGATGGGCATTTCCGACGAAGATCTGGATATGCTCAGCGACGAAATGAGCAGCATGTTCGGCCAGAAGGACGACAGCGACAGCTCTGACGACGATGAGATCGACAGCCAGACCGCCACGTTCCCGCTGCTGAACCAGCTTTTCGGCGGCAGCAATACCCCCGCGCCCCAGCCCCGTCCTTCCAGAAAGGAAGAAGGAGAGCCGAAGGAAAAGAAAAAGTCCAAGCGGCATAAATTTCTGGACAGCTATTGCATGGACTTGACCGGCCGGGCACGGGAGGGCAAGCTGGATAAGGTCATCGGCCGGGATGTGGAGACGGAACGGGTCATCCAGATACTCAACCGCCGCCAGAAGAACAACCCCTGTCTCATCGGCGAACCTGGCGTGGGCAAAACCGCCATTGCCGAGGGACTTGCCCAGCGGATTGCGGCGGGGGATGTCCCCTACAAGCTGCGGGATAAGGAGGTTTTCCTGCTTGACCTCACCGCGCTTGTGGCAGGTACCCAGTTCCGCGGGCAGTTTGAAAGCCGCATGAAGAGTCTGATCGGTGAGATCAAGGAATGCGGCAATATCATTCTGGTCATCGACGAAGTCCACAATCTGGTGGGTGCGGGAGACGCGGAGGGCAGTATGAACGCCGCCAACATCCTGAAACCCGCTCTGTCCCGGGGGGAAATTCAGGTCATCGGCGCGACGACCTTCGCCGAGTACCGCAAGTATATTGAAAAGGACGCCGCTCTGGAGCGCCGTTTCCAGCCCGTCACCGTGGCGGAACCCACCATCGCCGAGGCAAGCCTTATCATGCAGGGCATTGCCAAATCCTATGCCGAATTCCACGGGGTGGAGATTTCCCCGGAAATCGCCCACCAGTGCGTCGTCCTCTCCGAGCGTTACATCACCGACCGGTTCCTGCCGGATAAGGCCATCGACCTGCTGGACGAAGCCTGTTCCGACGTCAACCTGCAATGCAAGGAAATTTCCCAGCTAGCCGAGCTGAAAAAGGAGCGGGACGATTACGAGCTGGAACTGCGGATGCTCAACGAAAATACGGAGAATCAGGACTATGAGCGTCTGGCGCTGATTCGCAGTAAGCTGATGCAGCTGGCAGCGAAGATCGAGGAGCTGGAAAAGCACCCCAAGCCCGCCGTGACCATGGAGAATCTGGCGCGGATCATCGAGCTGTGGACGAAAATTCCCGCGTCCAAGATCAAGGCGCAGGAGTACGAGCAGATCAAGGGGCTGAGCGACCGCCTGAAAACCCACATCGTCGGTCAGGACGAGGCGGTAGACGCTGTGTCCCGCGCCATCCGCCGCAACCGGGTGGGCATTTCCCCCAAGAAGCGGCCCGTGTCCTTTATCTTTGTCGGCCCCACCGGCGTGGGTAAGACAGAGCTGGTCAAGCAGCTGGCGAGTGATCTGTTTGACAATGTGGACAGCCTGATTCGGCTGGACATGTCGGAATATATGGAGAAGCACACCGTCTCCAAGCTCATCGGTTCGCCTCCCGGCTATGTCGGTTATGACGAGGCCGGACAGCTGACGGAGAAGATCCGCCGCCGCCCTTACAGCATCGTGCTGTTCGATGAAATCGAAAAAGCGCACCCGGATGTGCTGAATATTCTGCTGCAGGTGCTGGACGACGGACGCATCACAGACGCGCAGGGCAGGGTGGTGAACTTTGAGAACACCATCATCGTCATGACCTCCAACGCCGGTTCCGAAGGCAGTGTGGGCGGCATGGGCTTTGGCCGAAGCGATGGCGACAAGGTGAAGGAAAAGACCATGAAGGCATTGCAGGGCTTCCTGCGGCCGGAATTTCTCAACCGTGTGGACGAGATCATCACCTTCAACCACCTGACGGAGGAAAACTTCCTCGGTATCGCGGACATCATGCTCAAGGAGCTGCAAGACAGCCTGTCCACCCGCGGCCTGACCCTTTCCTGGGACGACGATCTGCGCCAGCTGCTGGTGAAGAAAGCCTATTCCGTGACCTACGGCGCGAGAAATCTCCGCCGCACTATCCAGAAGGAGCTGGAAGACCCGATTTCCGAGGCGATCATTGATAGCTTTGAGCATCCCATTTCCGCCATCCGAATCCGGGTGGAGGGAGAGACCGTCAAGCTGGACATTACCTGACATATGGGAGGGGAAAATCCCCTCCCATTTTTTCACGAATGCTGTAAGATTTTCCCCATTCCCGCGTCTAATGGGTGTAGGAGGTGAAGCCGTGACGGAGTTTGAACAAATATACCGGGCGTATTTTCAGGATGTGGAGCTGTACCTGCGGGCGATCAGTCATAACGAAAATCTTGCGGAGGAGCTGACGGAACAGGTATTCTTTCAGGCGTTGAACGCTCTGCCGAAGTTTCGGGGCGACTGCGACGTCCGCACCTGGTTATGCTCCATGGCGAGAAACGCCTACCTCAGCCATCTGCGCAAGGAGCGCCCATCCCAGCCCATCGATGAGCTGAAAATCAGCGACCCGAAGCAGGCGGTGGAGGAACAGATCATGGACGCCCAGCAGGCCATGGCCGTTCACCGGGTGCTACACGACCTGCCGGAACCCTATAAGGAGGTTTTCTCCCTGCGGGTCTTCGGGCAGCTTTCCTTTGGTGACATCGGAAGCCTGTTCGGACGCACGGCAAACTGGGCCTGTGTGACCTACCACCGGGCAAGGCAGAAAATACGGGATGAAATGGGGGAATATGTATGAAACTATCCTGTAATGTGATCCGGGATCTGCTCCCGCTGTATGCGGAAAATCTGACCAGCGAAGAGAGCAACGCCCTCGTGGACGAGCATCTGTGCGGGTGCGACGAATGCGCGAAGCAGCTGGGGATACTGAAAAAAGCCCAGGCGATTCCGGTGGAAACAGACGCGCCGGGACTGAAAAAGATCAGAAAGGCCATTGTGCGCCGCCGGGTTTTAGCGGTGACCATGGCTGTGATGCTGGTGATCACGCTCGTGCTGGGCGCGACGTTCCTCTGGGAAGCGCCGGTCTGGCTGGACGCAGATCAGGCGGTGAAGGAAGTCATGAAGATGGAGGACGGCAGCATCCGCATCTACTATACGGACATTATTCAGGGAATCAGCAGTGAGGACGACATGGCCGGAAACAGGGGCACTCTTTGCTTCAGCACATGGGGCAGGGTACACTTCGGGGAGCAAATGCCCCCTGACCCTTATGTTACGCCGGATGACGCGGGGGGAACCACAGCCTACAGCTGCTACGGTGACCCCACTTTGCCGGAAGAATTGCAGGAACTGGATGCCGCGCGGAACAATTATTGGTATATCAGCCCCAAGAATGGCAGGGCGGAGGTGCTTCTGCTGAAAGGGGAGGGGGACGTGGAAGCCCCTGAGGAGCCGCTTCTGACGGTCAGTCACAACGGGGCGATCTCCTGCGTCGTTCTCGCGGTCATGGCAATTATTTTGGCGATTCTGGCGTACCGTTTCAGAAAGCACCGGGGCGCCCCATGGCTGACCCATGGCGCCGCCCTTGCCGGGTGCGGGTTTGTGTCGCTTCTGGTCGTTTCCGGCGGGCAGTTTGTGGAGTTTTACGGCGACTACACGGCGCATGTGAGCAACGCCTGCATTTTGCTGATACCGATGTTCCTTACGGCGGTGTGTGCCATCCGTCTGCAAAAGCTGAAAGCGCAGGATAAGGGTTTATGAGGAAACATCCCGGAAGGACAGCCTTCCGGGATGTTCTGCGTTTGCTTGTCAAAGAACCTCGTTCATTTTGTCCTCGACCTTCCAGGCAAGGTCTTCGGCCTTATTGGCGGCTTTTGCCGCCACGCGCCGCACGGGATTCTGCCTGGGCATCATCAGAACCGCTACCGCACCCGCAGCAGCGCCAAGACCGGCGGAAAGCATCCATCCTTTTGCGTTCATAAATTCTCCCTCCCTTCACAGGTAGTATACCCCAAAGGAAAAAAATCAGGACTGGAAGGTTTTTATCTTTGCAGATGGAAAAAGTTGTGATACAATAAACAAAAAACATGCCGGAGGCGGGATTATGTCTATTGATATATTACAAGAAAAGATTCGCAAGCTGAAGAATCCTTCCATGGCGGAGCTGATGCTGCCGCTGACCGACTTGCCGCCCCGGTATGCTCACGACGCTAAAGGGTACGGTGAATTCTGCCGGGATTTGCTCGGCGGATTGAAGGGGATCGTCCCGGCGGTTCGGCTGAGCTTCGGCGTGTTTGCCCTTCTGGGCGGCGATGGCTTGCAGGAGCTGGCGCAGACGCTGAACACCGCCCGGAACATGGGCTATTACACTGTGCTGGATGCGCCGGAACTGCTCAGCCCGACCGCAGCCCAGATAACGGCGGAAGCGTTTTTCGGCGGGGAAACCGACTATCCCTGTGACGGGTTGGTTGTTTCCGGATACTTGGGCAGCGATATCATCAAGCCCTTCCTGCCCGGGTGCCGAGAGGGGAAGAAGGACTTGTTCGTGGCAGCGCGTACCGGAAATAAATCCGCCCCGGAATTGCAGGATTTGCTCTGCGGCTCCCGGCTGGTGCATACGGTGGCTGTGGACTTGATAAACCGGTTCGCGCCGGAGGCGGTGGGAAAGCTGGGCTATTCCCGGATCGGCGCGCTGACGGCGGCCAGCTCCGCCGAAAGTCTGCGCAGTCTTCGCGGCAAGTATCCACGGGTGTTTTTCCTGGTGGACGGCTACGATTCCCCCAGTGCCAATGCCAAAAACTGCTCTTACGCCTTTGACAGGCTGGGGCACGGCGCGGTGGTGTGCGCGGGGGAGACGATCACCTGCGCATGGAAGCAGGCACAGTCCGACGGCGGGGATTTTCTGGAGCAGGCCGTGGCCGCCGCCGAAAGAATGAAGAAAAATCTGACGAGATATGTAACGATTCTTTAAGGAGGAAACGTGATGCGTCGAACTGACCGGGAAGTGACCGACCCCGCCGAGATCACGGAGATGATGACCCGCTGCGAGGTGCTTCATCTGGCGCTGAACACGGACACAGTTCCCTACATTCTCCCCGTGAACTTCGGAATGGAGCCGGACGGAATGACCCTGTACATCCACGGTGCGCGGGAGGGGGCTAAGTATGACCTGATAGAAAAGGACAACCGCGCCAGCTTTGAGCTGGACTGTACCCACGGTCTGGTTCTGGAAAATGGGGCGTGTTCCATCAACTACGAAAGCGTCATCGGCTGGGGCTATCTGGAGGACGTGACTGAGCCGGAGGAAAAGCGCAGGGCACTGGATTTGATCATGAAGCAGTACCGGGGCGAGGATTTCCCATACAGCACTGCCGTGATTCCCAAAACCCGTGTACTTCGTCTGCGGGTGCAGGCACGGACGGCGAAACGGAGACGCATGGGATAATATGTACCGGGGCGAACTGCCCCGGGGTGTTATCGGACACCAGCTGTACCCTGACGGGCGGCGGTGTTTTCCGTGATGTCGTCCATCCCGTCCAGAGGGCCGTTGCCGTTGTCGATGGTGGCGTTGGTAGAAGGCTCAACGCTGGGCATCGTGGTGGGCGCGGTGGTAGCCCGGGTCGTCTCGGTGGTCGCGGCGGTAGGCGTCGTGGTGGGAACGGTAGTGTTTCTGCTGGGG
>ENA-OZGF01000928-OZGF01000928.1-human-gut-metagenome-genome-assembly--contig:-NODE-928-length-10073-cov-4.255041_pt1 | contig 10073 bp, 6 predicted proteins | sample MGYA00245116_ERZ653657 | MGnify/ENA primary metagenome ERZ653657 (study PRJEB26926, sample SAMN06165034) | human gut metagenome | biome: ENVO:00009003; feature: ENVO:2100002; material: ENVO:00002003...
TCTACACTTCTAGCTTCGTCGGCAGCGTCAGATGTGTATAAGAGACAGGTATAAAATTTGTATCCATCACAAATGCGTTTATATAATGTTCAAGTCCGCTCCACTCAATTTTGAAGCCCTTAACCGATATTACGGTTCCGAAGCTCAATTTCAAGGAAATAAAAAGCGGGAAAGCCAGAAAAATCGCAACACCGATAATAAAAGGAGCCATAAAGGTATATGCTTCGGCACAATTTCTCAATTGCGCTTTAGTGTATTTCTTTTTCCTTAAAGGATTTTTCATTTTTCACTTCCCCATTTCTCAGTTTTCGTTCCATTGGAATCGACAAACAAAAAACCGCCTGCGGATACATTCTTTTCATCAACCGTCCATTCCGATGAAGAATAATTCACATAAAGCTTTGCTCCGTTTCCGTATACTACAACCGAATGTATTCCATCACTTTCATGGCTGCTCATGGTTTCTCCTTGAACAGATGACAGCATTTGAGAAATTTTATAAGCATTCGCTATACTTTTTTTCCACAAAGAATATTTAGAAGAAAAAATCTCATTGTTTTCGGTATATTTAAGCTGCATTGAACCGGATGCAGTTAATTTATAGTACGGTGTGTAGCCGTATTCAATCATATTAAGCAATTGTACGCCTTCATCGTGATAAAGATTTATCGGGTCTCCGGTATATTGAATACTGCCGTGTAAAACCATTTGACAAAACGGAATTGATTTATCGCAAAATGCCGAAAGAGTTTTTTGTGAATTCGGGAGATTACGAATAATATCGGCATATTTAAGCGTATATAAATTAGCTCCCTCAACCTCAACCGTATTCTTTTCGGCCGCTTTACTTAAAAGCTTCGCCGCACTTACCGTTCGCATACTTCTGCTGTATGGAGATATTTCTGAATAATCACCTGAAAGATATTCTCCCATTTCAGAAAAATATGTGCCGATATTATATTTTTTCGATGCTTTTTCATAAACAGAATACCATTTATCTGCTGCTGCAGCATTAAGAATATACCTGTCGTTAGTTTCATTACTCACAATAAAACCGTTGCCGCCGTAAACGGCGTCTTTTTTCGCATAAAATCCGTTTTCGCCCTTTTTTACGCTGTAAAAATTCTTTTGAACAGATACGGTAAAGTCAGAAGCGACTGCACTGCCTAAAAGCTTGTTTAGGTTTTTCTTTCCGCCTAATTTTGACCAAGGGGCAAAGCCGCGATTATTATATGAAGCTCCTCCCTTTTCACAGCCGATAAGTAAAAAGTTAATGTCCGAAATGCCGGTATTCTTCAAATCGTTTAATATATTTTCCGCTTGCGAAAATGTTGTGGCAAGAATAGATTTTGATGCAAATGCCTGTTTTTCGCTTTCGCCCATAATCAAGGCAAGCGATAAAGCCGAATTTTGCTCGGATTTTTTCAGCATTTGGTTTTTTTGTAAAAACTCGCGATAAATCCCCGCCATTCCCGAATAATTAGCCTTTTCGTTTTCAAGAAACAAATAAACGGCTTCAAAATCCTGATTTGTGATTATTTTATCAGCTTTTGTTGCGGTTCCCTCCGTATCGGCAGAAGAAATGTCCGATTCGGGAATATCGTAACAATATCTGTAATTCATTGAAAAAGCTATTCTGTTAAGGGCAACGACAGTTCCTTCGGGAGATATGTTAATATCACACTCGGCTGCTCCCGTTGTGACTGCCGCTAAAACAGCACTGTTGCCGTTTTTGATTCCGAAAACGGGCAAGGCGACACCGGAATCCGAATCAATTCCCGAGGATCCGTATATCTTAAGCGTTCCTTTACGCAAATTTGCGGCTCTGTTTTGAAGCATTGCGTAATTCATCAAAGCACCGCACCCGTCGGGATAAACTATGTAACCGTCCGTTTTGCTGTCTTCCGCACCGAAAAAAGGAAGTATTTCTATTGTCTGAAGCTTAAAGCTTCCGTTTTCGATAATCTTTTCATACGGTATCTTAACCGATAAAAATCCGTTCCTCCATGTTATGTCAACCTCGACAGAAATCATGATATCAGGGAAAACTATTTTATAATGACAACCGTCAGCTCTTGTTTCCGTAATAATATTTGCCGAATTGCTTGACGAATACACAGTTTTGAGTTGATAAACGGAAAGTGCAGAATCATAATATGAGACGGCAATTAATGATTTCATGTAGGCCTGCCAATCCGAGTTTTGGGATAATTGCAATGCTCTGTCGTCACTTATCCCGCTCTTCCATATATATCCTTCGGGAGCGGAAATTTCAAAGCTTCCGTCTTCATTAAATTTTGCCGAGCTTCCGTTTTTGCATTCAAAGCTGTATTCGGTATAGCCGGTGCTTTCGGTATGATAAGCGCTTCCCTGTTCAAACAAAGCTGAAATTATCGCGACAGCAACAACAGCGATCGGAAGGATTATGCCCAGCACCTTCATAAGAAATTTTTTGTTTTTCATCCAACCATCCTTTAAGGGTTATAGTAAGTTGAAATATATAATCATACAAGCATACGCAATTCGGTTCCTATTTCGGATACAAACTTCCATACCTCACTGACAATCGCGATAAACAAGAAGCCTATTGCCCATATCAATGCCATAACAAGTAAAGAAATTATACATACACCGATCGTTTTTCCAAATGAATAATTATTCAGCATATTTACACATAATACAAGCAAGACAATTATCCATATCCACATGAATGCCTGCAACGCATTGTAAAAGCCTGCCTCATTTTGTGATAAAACATAGGACATGGCAGTATAAACAGGAGTAAATATTACAAACGGCATCATTGAATATATGCAGCATGTATACACCTCATTCAGCTTTGACTCTCCGTCCATAACGGATGTTACAAAAAAAACAGATATACCCCATGTTGCAACCGGAAGACCCAACTTTAAAAATTCCAATCCGATGCTGATGTTTCCGGCATCCGCGGTCATAAGAGGATATGATGTTAAATAAAGGGAACCGATGCGCAGAAGAATAATTATCAAAAATGCAAATCCGCAATAAAGAATATTCAGTCTGTTGCGATTTTCCTTTACAGCGTGAATTGTATCAATCGGGTGAAAAATCATGTTAAAGCTCAATAGATTCATTTCACCTAAAGACTTTTTCTCGGCAGCGAAATCAGCTCCGAAACGACGCTCTCCTTTTTTACCGAATTTGCCGAACAATTTAAATACAAAGAAAAGCAGTAGAATAATCGCAAGAATTATGGGAATTGCAAAACCGAAATTTTTTCTGAAAATGCTGTGTCGATATTTTGCAAAAGCCTGAGAATACAATGAGCGCTCATTTGCATTTTTGTATTGCTGCATAGCTTCGTAATAACGTTTTTCTTTATATAATGCTTTACCCATACCGATTTGCGCAAGCTCATAATTCTCGCTTTTTTCCAAAACCGAAGCCCACAAATCGTATGCGGCATTATAATCGCCGTCGTTATATAATGTAACAGCCTTATGTACCTCTTCGGCAAATTCCGTAGGTTTGTAAACCAGTATATGATTTTGTACCGCGTCAACGAGATAAATTTTGCCCTTGCTGTCTACCGCAATAGAAGACGGCAGCTCTGTTTTGCCTGAATCCGCTTCTTCCTTTCCGAAAGCGAATAAAAGATTTCCTTCGGAATCATACTGATAAAGAATATTATTTATTGAATTTATAACGGTTATAATGCCGTTGTTGTCAACCGCAATATCCGCAAACGACGGTGCGGTTTGTTTCCCTCCTACAATTGTATTTTCACCGAACTGAAAACCTTTTGTGGCATAATTTCCTATATTAAACAGTGAAAAAAAGGTTCCTGTTATTTTTTGGAATATATTCCGGGAAGATGCGGTTGAAGTTCTATACAGATTTTCGCCGACAGAATTCAAGACCTTGATTTCGCTTCCGATTTCGCGGGAGGTTGCATATATAAGTCCGTCCTTGCCGATATCGATGTTTATGTATGGCTCTGCTTCACGTTTTTTTATGGCTTTTATCTGTTCTGCAGAAGCAAACATACGGATCAAGGCTTCCGAAAGATTAAATCCGACATCAGGCTGACCTAAATAACCTCTGAAACGATTATTTGCATCAACTGTCATAATTGTTTGTGATTTCAAGGTATATATATAACCGGTGGAATTAACGACGATTTTTGAAGGATTAAAAAGGTATGTTTCTCCCAGATAATCGCTTTCCGGCCGCAAGAAACTTTCTATATATTTCCCGCCTGAAGAAAAATGAAGAATTCTTTCATTTCCGGTATCCGCAACAAAAATACTTCCGAAATTGTCGGCATATACTCCCTCCGGACCTTTAAGCTCTATTCCGTCCGCAGAGGTAATTACCGAAAGAACAGTGCCGTCGGTTTTCGCAACGACAACACGGTTATTTCCGGTATCCGCTATATACATTTTGTCATTTTCGTCAATAAAAATATCCTGGGCAGAGTTAAGCGTTCCCTGAAAATCCGAGATCGCAGCTTCATTTATATATGAGGTGGAAACCGGTATTTTATCTTTTCCGGATATTATATAATTACTTTCCTCTGCACTGCAGGGAACGGTGACGACCAGCAAGAGCAGAAGTATTATTAAGGCAGTTTTAATCCGTTTCAAGAACATTCCTCCTAGTGCAAATATAATCTTAACCCTTGATTCCGGATTGAGTCATTGTTTCCATAACCTTACCCTGCATTAAAGTAAATATAATAATTACGGGTAATATCATGAGTAAAGAAGCCGCTGAAACCGCTCCGGCCCGGCTGACGCTGCTGGCGCCGGCACCTCCGGAAATTGTTTGCAACGCAAGCGGTAAAGTTTTCATGGTTTGGGATGAGGTATAAACAAGCGGAGAAAAAAAATCATTCCAGCAGCTGACAAAGGTCAGTACAACCATTGTTGCAACAACAGGCTTTTGTCCGGGAAAAACAATTTTAATAAAGGTTAAAAAATCACCCGCCCCATCAATATGAGCCGCCTCCATAATCTGATCGGGATATTGATCCAAAAACTGCTTCATCAGAAACACATTATAAGCAACCGCTATTTGAGGCAGAATGAGCGCAGTATAGCTGTTATACAAGCCCATTGATTCGATCACAAGGTATCTCGGAATGGTTGTAACATGATTGGAAAACATCAGTGCCGAAATTATCAGATTAAACCAAAAAGCCTTAAACGGCAATTCCAGCTTTGAAAGAGCAAATGCGGCTGTTGAAGAAATTATAACCGTTCCGACAACAACGCACAGACTGACAAAAACACTGTTAAATACATACCTCAAAAACGGAACTGTTGAGCTTCCTAAAGATATTACCAAATCACGAAAATTTTTGCCCGTGGGATGCTTGACAAAAAATGTGGGCGGAAAAAGAAATAATTCATCAAGCGGTTTAAATGCCGCGTTTACTATGTAAATCAAAGGTAAAGCCGTAAATGCAACAAGAAAAATCATAAAGACAGTTACAACAGAACGCTTGACACCCACACCGCTTCCGACCATTCTTGAAGAGGCTCTTTTTCTTGTTTTGAACAATTTCATTAAGTTAACCTCCTCAATTCTTTTCGGAGAAAAATCTAATCAGTAATCTTCCGGCAACAAATGTTATTAAGAACAAAATCATCGCAATAGCCGAAGCATAGCCCATGTTAAAGCGAATAAATGCATAATCATACAAATGTGCAACAATTGTATGCGCCGCATAATTCGGGCTTGGCATACCGGCAATCGAAACGGCAACATCAAAAACACCGAAAGCCCCCACAACCGCATTTATTGCGCCGAACAGTAATTGCGGCTTCATCATGGGAAGCGTTATATACCACAGCTCCTGAAGCTTTGAGCGAATTCCGTCTATTGCGGCCGCCTCATAATAAGAAGAATCAACATTTTGCAGTCCCGCCATAAACACCAAAAATCCTGTTCCCAAACTCATCCAGAGCTGAACTATAATTACAACTCCCAAAATATATTTCGGATCGGTCGTCCATAATATCGGCTCGGTTATTATGCCGTTATTAATTAAAAAATTGTTTATCAAACCGTATCTGTCACCTGAAAAAAAGTAAAGCCAAACTGCAGACATGGCAACCCCGCTTGTGATAGACGGAACATAAAAAGCCAAAGCGAAAAGCCGCTTACACGGCAATGTATCTATAAGCCATGCTGCCAAAAATGAAAAAATATATCCGAGCGGTCCGGTTACAACGGCAAAAACCATTGTATTCTTCATGGCTGTAAGGAAAATATCATCGTCCATAATCAAATGAACATAATTTTTAATACCGATAAAGTCAGGCGATTCAAGCATATTATAGTTTGTAAAGCTTATAGCAAACGCAACAAAAATCGGAATTAAAATAAATACGGTGAAAAGAATGAAAAAAGGTGCAAAAAACAATATGCCGGAGCGATACCGTTTCCAAAAGTTTTTCAAATGCATAATCTATCCCCTGACTCCGTATTCTTCCTGCTTTGCACGCATTTCTTTTTCTATTTCTTCTATCGCATCGGAAAATGCGTCCTTATAGTTCATTCCGCCGACTACGGTATTATTCCAAGCATTTCCGATATAACGTGCTGTATAATAGCTTCCGAGCACAATCGGAACTTCTTTTTCCCAGCGCCAATGCTCCGATATAACTCCAAGATCCTCAGCCTGCCACGGAAGATCGCAAAACGCCTTGATATTTGCCGAATTCCATCTTGCTTCGGTTCCGACGGTCGCCTCCAATTCATTAGCATAGGTGCGTTGTGTCTTTTCGGAGGTCCACCATTTCAAAAATTCCCAAGAAGCATTTTTATGCTTGCTTTGCTGCATTATAATATCGCATTCTGCGGTGATTCCGCTGTGCGATCTGTCAATAGTGCCGTCTTCCTTTTCTGTTCCCGGCAGCAGAGCAATTCCCCATTTTCCTCTCAACTCCGGTGCTGCCGCCCAGAATGTCATATAAGTGCTGTAATCACCTATTCCCAAAGGCATAACGCCGGATCGAAAACGATTGAAAAAATTTGCCGAAACAGGAACAGAATAGTTTGTAAACAATTCACAATACTTTTTAAACGCCTGATATGCTGTTGTGGTTCCGAGAGTACACTTCAAACCGTCTTCGGAATAATAATTGCCGCCGTTCTGAAAAAGAAACGGCGCATATCCGCCTGTCGGGTAAAAAAACTCATATCCGTTCTGATAAAGAGTCGGAAGTGTTTGACTGTATAAATCGTTCCATGTTTCCGGAAGCTTAAGACTCAGTTCATTCATTATATCCTTGCGGTAGAAAAGCGCCGTAAAATTCATCGTTTCGGGTATAGCGTATACTCCGCCGCGATATTGAAACGGAACTGTTATATTCTTAAGAAATCGCTCCGAAATTTCGTCGTAATCAGAAAACTCTTTGAGATTGCAAACAGAATTACGAAAAGCAAATTCTGCCGGCGAAGCCGAATCAACGCCCATTGCAATATCAGGCGCTCTTCCCGATGAAATGGCAAGCATAAGCGCGTTTATGCTTCCGGCAGACAGCTGCGCCGTAGGCAAAATATTCATACGGATAGCTATGCCCGTTTGCTCGGTAAACTCCTTATCTGCTGTTTGTTTGATTATTTCCGACCATTCCGTACCGCGGGAAATCCAAATGTCCACCGTTTCCTTTATTTTCGTGTTTTCGGAAACAAAGCCGCTTATGTTATCATAATCTTTGAAAAAGGACGATACAAAATTAAGAATTGTTGCATATAGCTTGCTGAAAAATCCGGATTCCTTTTCTATTCTCGGATTTACATCTTCAGAGGATATGCAGAACCAATCAATTTCAAACGGACTGTATTTTAAGCTGCTGAAATATGTACCGAGACTGCTTTGCGCATTTTCAAGCTCCGAAATACTTGCCGCTATTTTAAACGGATTATTGATGAGCGTATCCAACTGCTTCATTATACTTTTCAAATTGTTTGCAATAGCAGGCAGTTTTTTGAAATTAGCCTTATAAAATTCAACCTGTCTGTCAAGACTGTTATAAAGCGCGGATAATCGCGGCTGAAGCGTAGGTATTTTCGTGAAAAAATCATAATCGTAATAAGGATCGGGCTCGCTGCCCGTAAGCTTTGTTATATCCGAAAGAATTTCCGAGAACAGATCTATATCGTCATTTAAGGCATTAATGACTTCTGTGAGACCGGAAATTTTCACACCCATCGTCAATGTGTGTTCACCCTTTGTCAGATAAAACAAATATGGTTTTGAATTTGAATCCGCCAGGGTTGTAAATCTCCATTTGTCAAGATAATCGAAACGGTATGCCGTCATTTCGGCAAATGGTATTTCGCCGTCTATCTTAATGCTGCGATACGCTGCCAAACCGTCATTCCAATTTTGAAGACAACGCATTCCTAGCTTATACCAACCGTCTTCGTTCACCGAAAAGCGCCATGTCATGCTTTGATTGCCGTTTCTCCAACGCCAACCGCCTGTCACATTAAGCTTTTTATTGGTTATTCCCGACGGTTTAGTAGAGGGGTCCCCGTCACTTTCCAAAATAAGAGTGGTTGAGTTTTTGTCGATCAGTATTTTTTCACTTTGAAAAACTTCACTGAAATTTGAAGCCTTTCCGTTACGGGCCGTTGATTTAACATATTCCGTATAATTAACCGGATCCGACTTAATCCCGACCCTGAATTCTCCTATGTAAAAGCTTCCGCTCATATAAGAAAGGCTTACGGTATGCTTGCCCGCGGTAAGCCTGAACTTCAGCGGTAAAGCATATAAGCCCTCGCTGTCGCTGAAATCAAAGGTTTGCCATTTAACATCCTCGTATGTGGTCGGACGCACCTCGTCACCTATTGAATTTATTCGGATATCGTCTTTATCGCGCCAAAGATGTGAAAATGTGAAATTTTCAGCTTCGCGAAACGGCATTTTACCGTCTATCTTAAGCATTCTTTGGGCGTCTCTGATTTCTTTGCCGTCAAAAATATATTCGAGCGAAAAATTATACATACCATCCTGCGGCACGGTCACCTCCCAGTCGACCGTAGCGAGATTGCTGTCAAAATATATACAGTCTTTATTAAGCTGTTTTTCAAATTTTATTTTTTGCGAATTCAAAAGCGTAACCGAAACAGCATTATTTTCCGATTCGGTCAGCGAAGAATTTCCGTAGCCCTTTGAATAATCGGAATAATAAGGTGTTTTTTCGGTTTCGGATTTTTCCTCAAGAAAGCCTGTATTATAACGCTCCCTCATAGGAAGTTCAGAAATATCCTCCGCAAGCACACGCCCCGGAAAAACGGAGGAAATGATAATTATTATAGATAAAATGCCCGTTAAGTATCTGTTAAATCTCTTTTTCATTATTTCCTCCAGTTATTTATACATCGGTCAACAAGGGTCAGTCCGGGTTTACTTCTTTGATTGATACCAATCGTTTACTTCTTTAGTCCAGTCGGCTCCGCCGAGCTTATTCCATTGCTCAACAAAGGTATCAAAGCTGCTTATCGCTTTTCTTCCCGAAACGATATCAAGGAAGATACTCTTTTCATAGCTTTCAAGCGATGACCGTTTATTCATTTCAGTTTGTGTAATCGGTCCCGAATATGCGCTGTAATGGAAATTATCTATGTAATTGCTTATAACCGGCATTACATCTGCGGTGTACTTTTTGTAGCTCCAGCCCCACTCGCCGCCGGCTTTGATTTTTTCGTAAATATCTTTTTCCAAAGGCGAAGTTAATACGGATGTATCGTTTTCTTTCAGGGCCTTGCTCATTTTGATTCCCAAATCGTAATTCCCCATAGGAGAAGCAAACTGACAAGGAACAAGATACATATGGAAGCTGTCGTACACCTTGCTGTACTTCGGATCGTTCTGCTGCTTTATCCACCATTCCGACATAGAACCGTCATTAAGCTCTGCGTAGAGGTTCAGTGTTTTGATAAGTGCTTCAGGATTTTTAAAGCCCTTCTTTACAAATATATAGTTGCGTGAAGCCAAATCGATCTGAACGCTGTATTTTCCCTGTCTCTTATACACATCTCCGAGCCCACGAGACAGGCAGAAATCTCGT
>ENA-OZGF01000958-OZGF01000958.1-human-gut-metagenome-genome-assembly--contig:-NODE-958-length-9841-cov-6.586143_pt1 | contig 9841 bp, 10 predicted proteins | sample MGYA00245116_ERZ653657 | MGnify/ENA primary metagenome ERZ653657 (study PRJEB26926, sample SAMN06165034) | human gut metagenome | biome: ENVO:00009003; feature: ENVO:2100002; material: ENVO:00002003...
ACGAGATTTCTGCCTGTCTCGTGGGCTCGGAGATGTGTATAAGAGACAGGTCTTTATTATTGTCAATCCATATCTGTCCTCTAATGTAAACAAGGTGTGCATTAACCCTATATAACTGTCAATGTCGGGAACAGAAAGCGCCTGCGGAGATATATCGAAAACCTCTGCAAGTTTATTCGTTAAATCTGTTTTTGGAGTTCTTGAGCCGGATTCATACTGTGCCATACGAATGTCAGCGGTCTTTTCAGGAAATCCGACCACCTGTCCTAAATATTTCTGTGTCATTCCGCAAAGATTACGAAAGAATCTTATTCTCTCTCCGATTGCCATAAAATACGCTCCTTACTTATGTAATATGCAATCAGTATATCATATATGTTTAGTATATGTCAAGCAACATAAAACAAAAAAGATTAATATTTTTGCGAAAACCACTTGACATAACGGAATATGTTTAGTATAATCATTAAGCAAATAGCGTTAAGCTGTTTGCGAAAATTGAATAACCGTCATACATCACGGTAATGGTGTATCCGCTCGGGCAAATCGGAATGCGGTCAGAAAGTTCTCCGACACTAAATAAACAAACTAACAAGAATTGAAAGGAGGTTTCAGTATGAGTACAACATTTATGAAAGTACAAGATGTTGCCGACGAATTAGGTATTTCAAAATCTTATGCCTATAAAATCGTGCAGCAACTTAACGAAGAGTTAAAAGCACAAGGCTTTATAACTATTTCAGGACGAGTAAACAAACAGTATTTTTTAGAAAGAGTTTGTTATGGTACAGCCGAAAAAGAAAGGATGTGATATCAATGGCTGTTTATAAGGAAGAAAAAACAAATACTTGGCGTGTTATCTATCGCTATACCGATTGGAATGGCGAACGAAAGCAATCACAAAAACGAGGATTCAAAACAAAACGTGAGGCTCAGGCGTGGGAAAGAGAACAACTTAATAAGCTTGGCGGAGATTTGGATATGAATTTCAAGAGTTTTGTTGAACATTACTCCGAAGATATGCAGACTCGACTTAAAGAAAACACTTGGGAAACCAAGAAACATATTATTGATAAAAAGCTTATTCCATATTTCGGTAAGCTGAAAATGTGCAACATAACCGCACAACAAATAATTACTTGGCAAAATGAGCTTATCAATTATAAGGACGATAACGGCAAACCGTATTCTCCCGTATATTTGAAAACAATACACAATCAGCTGTCTGCGATATTCAACCATGCTGTCAGGTACTACAACCTGAAAGAAAACCCTTGTCAAAAGGCGGGCAGCATGGGTAAAAAGAAAAATCGTGAAATGCTTTTCTGGACTAAAGAGGAATATTTGAAGTTTGCTGATGCAATGATGGATAAGCCGATGTCATACTATGCGTTTGAAATGCTCTATTGGACGGGTATTCGTGAGGGCGAGCTGTTAGCTCTTACTTCTGCTGATTTCGATTTTGAAAAGCGAACGGTAACAATTAATAAATCGTTTCAGCACTTGAATGGCAGAGATATTATAACTTCGCCGAAAACAGAGAAAAGTAACCGCACAATTCAGTTGCCGAAGTTCCTTTGTGATGAAATGCAGGATTATCTGAAAATGCTTTACGATGTGGGGTTGGAGGACAGAGTGTTTCCAATTACAAAAAGCTATCTGCACAGAGAAATGGACAGAGGCGCAAAAGAAGCAGGCGTAAAAAGAATCCGTATTCACGATATCCGCCACAGCCACGTTAGTTTGCTGATTGATATGGGATTCTCTGCAACGGCTATTGCAGACCGTGTGGGACATGAAAGCATTGATATAACTTACAACTATGCGCACTTGTTCCCGTCAAAGCAGGCTGAAATGGCGGATAAGTTAGATATGGAAAGGGGCGAGTAAAATGTCACTTAAAAACAGAGATGATCACAACCGCTGGAGAAACAAAACCGTAGCGTTTCGTGTATCGCCGGAGGAGGACAAACAAATTGAAACTTATGTACGGCTTTCAGGACTAACTAAGCAGGATTATATAACAAGGCGACTCATGTACAGGGATATAGTTGTGCAAGGCAATCCGAGAGTATTCAAGGCTTTGCGAAACCAGTTTGCCGATGTGCTGTCGGAATTACAGCGAATAGAAGCCGGCGGGGAGGTAAATGATGAGTTGCTTGATGTAATAGAAATGATTGCCGATATTCTCGGCGGATTGAAAGGAGAGGATAACAATGGAGAATAAAAAAGAAATGACCGCCCCGAATGTATCTGTTGGCGCAGATACGGAGCAGTCAATCCAAAAATGTACTGACATTAGTATAAACGATAACGATGAAAATATCAAGGATTTGGACGAAAGTTTTCGTGAAATGCAAAGAGAAATGCTGAGGCAAATGGATCCGTCATATTTGAAAACCGTTTCAATGTCGGCTCTGTATGATACCGATTTCGAAACACAAACCGCACTTATAGACGGTCTGCTTTATCAGGGAACTTACTTGTTCGTGGGTTCTCCGAAAGTAGGAAAGAGTTTTATGATGGCACAGCTCGCTTATCATATCAGCACTGGAACTCCGCTTTGGAATTACAGAGTCCGCAATGCAACCGTTCTTTATTTTGCCCTTGAAGATGATTACCCTCGCTTACAGCGCAGGCTCTATCATATGTTCGGCGCTGACGGAACGGACAACTTGTATTTTGCAACAGAAAGCAAAACCGTAAACGGCGGCTTGGAAGACCAAATAAGAGGTTTTATTCAGGAACACCCTGACACCGGACTGATTATCATAGATACGCTAAAGCGTGTTCGAGAGACAGGTGGTGCGGATTACAGCTACGGCAGTGATTACGATGTAGTCGCAAAGCTGAAATCGCTTGCCGACAGCTACAAGGTAACAATGCTTATCGTCCATCACACACGCAAACAGCAGGCTGACGATAAATTTGATACAATCTCTGGCACAAACGGATTGCTCGGTGCGGCAGATGGCGCCTTTGTTCTCAGCAAAGAGAAACGAACAACCAATGCCGCAACGCTTGACGTCACCGGCAGAGATCAGCAGGATCAGCGAATACACCTTGTTCGCAATCCGCAAAAACTTATATGGGAATTTGAAAAAAGCGAAACAGAAGTTTGGACAGAGCCGCCTGACCCGCTGCTTGAAAAGGTATCGACTGTTCTTTCTTCGGACAGTAGCCGATGGGACGGGACGGCTTCTGAATTGAGCAAACTTATTGGATTGGATATTAAGCCTAATGTTCTGTCGCTAAGACTTAGTATCAACGCCGGGCGGTTGCTTAAAGATTACGACATTCATTACAAAGCGAGTCGCACGCACAGCGGACGAAAAATATCCCTTTGGAAAGAAAGCGTGTCAATGCGTGACGACCGTGACAAACTCTCCGAGAACGGTGATGTGGCCTAAAACATTGTCACCATCGTCACGGTTTGTCACAGCAATAGTTTAGCGGAGTGTGCAGAGAGTGCCTTTTCAAAGGCGGCTCTTTGCCTTTCGGAGAACGCAAAACCTGCTTGCAGGTTGCATTTTTGATGGGCTCGCCTGTCAAAAGTGCTTTTGCGTTACTCTTGACAAGAGTAACAGAACCGAGGACGAGCAAGTTTATGAGATTGGAGGTGTATATAATGCAAAGAACGATAAGTGCAATGGTAGGTAAAGGCTCGGTCAATCATAACAGCCGCAAGTTCAAGGCGGAAAATGTTGACGGTAGCAGAACGCATTTGAACATTGATTACTGTAACGAGCCGATAAAGAAAATCTATCACGAATTGTTTGACGAAGCGCTAAAAAGATACAATGAAAAGCAGACAAGAGCCGACCGCAGAATAGAAAACTACTATGAGAAAATCAGAAACTCAAAGCAAGAAAAGCCGTTTCACGAACTGATTTTACAGATTGGCGATAAGGAAAATATGAGCGCCGAAAGCGAAAACGGACAGCTTGCACGGCAGGTTTTAGATGAGTATTATCGGGGATTTCAAGAGCGAAATCCCAACCTAAAAGTGTTCTCTGCTCATCTGCATATGGACGAGGCAACGCCCCATTTGCATATTGATTTTGTTCCGTTCACAACTGGCAGCAACCGTGGACTTGATACAAGAGTATCACTCAAGCAGGCGCTTGCCGCACAAGGATTTAAGGGCGGAACCCGTGGAGATACCGAGTGGAATCAATGGGTAAGCGCAGAAAAATCCGCCTTAGCGTTTGTTATGGAACGCCACGGAATTGAGTGGGAACACAAGGGTACTCACGAAAAACACTTGTCTGTTTTGGATTACAAAAAACAGGAGCGAGAAAAGGAAATTGCTGTATTGGACAACCAACTTGCCGAGAAAAAAGACGAGTTTCGTGTTATGGCTGACCGCATTGAGAACTTCGATAACGGAGAAAAATCTTTGCAGAAACTTGATGAAAGCATAATGAATGAGCCTGAATATCAGTTACCTGAACCGCCTGCAATGATGTTGGCGAGAACTTATAAAGCAAAGTTTGTTGAGCCGCTCATATCTCGATTTAAGTCTTTAATCAGCACCTTATTTGCACGATATTTCAAAGCATTGGACAGTTACCACAGATTGAACATCACAAACGGAAACCTGTATCGTGCTAATGAAAGACTTGAAAAAATCAATGATAAACTTACTGAAGAGAATACAAGGCTGAGAGCAGAAAACAAAGACTATTCATTGCTCCGCAAGGTATTCGGACACAAACAAATTGACGATTTACTTGAACGAGCAAGGAATGTTAAAGGTCGCAAGCGTGACGATCCACGCTCAAGATAAATAATTTTTTGGAGGAAAACAAATAATGGCAAAGACAATTTTTGAACAAATGGGTGGTACTTACACACAAGTTGGGGATTATCTTCTCCCCGATTTGAAACTGCCCAAAGAAGAAAAACAAGCAAATATCGGCGTATGGTCTATGCGACACAAGCGATTTTTGCGAGAAAATCATCGTGTACTTTATGCTAACCTAATGACTTCAGGCAAACTTGTCACATACCTTGATGACATCGAGCAACAGGCAACCGCTATGTTTCTCCGGTTGGTAAAAGAACTTGCCGAAAAAGAAAATGTAACCGAAGAACTCAAAGCAACCGACCAAATGCTATGGGTTCGAAAAATGAACAATATCCGTAACCGTGCAACGGAAATTGTAAATGCGGATATAATTTACAAGGTATAAACATAACGACGGCAGGGAGCAATCCCTGCCGATTTTTTTGCGTTATTGTTAGACTGAATTACTTTGATGAAATGAAAACAAATTAAGCGTTCGTGTAATTTGTTGTTGTGTTTATAGAGGATATATGATATACTGTAACTATAGAATTAACAACTCATACAAGAGGTGCACTATGGCTGTCAGTTATAATAAATTGTGGAAACTCCTTATAGATAAAAACATGAAGAAAAAAGAACTCGGAGAAGCCGCCGGGATAAGTAATACCCTAATTGCTAAGTTAGGTAAAAATGAAAATGTTACAGTAGAAGTACTTGTAAAAATATGTACTGCTCTTGATTGCAATATAGAAGATATTATGGAATTGGTACCAGATGAACAACAAGCAATATAACAGAGGTATTAATAGATGAAAATGAATAGTAAACCTACATATATAAGTCTTTTTAGCAGTGCTGGTATTGGATGTTATGGATTTAAATTAGAGGGATTTGACTGCATTGCCACAAACGAGCTTATTGAAAGAAGATTAGAAATACAAAAATTTAACAACAAATGTAAATATAAAAGTGGATATATTTGTGGCGATATTACGGATGATGCAACAAAGAGTGCGCTCTATAGTCAAATCTCATTTTGGAGAAAAAATGAGGGGATTTCTCGTGTCGATGTTGTAATTGCTACACCTCCTTGTCAAGGTATGTCCGTAGCTAATCACAAAAAAAACGAGAATGAAATAATCCGTAATTCTTTAGTTGTCGAATCTATCAAAATCATAAAACAAGTAAATCCTAGATTCTTTATTTTTGAAAATGTTCCTGCTTTTATGAAAACGATTTGTACGGATATTGATGGTGAACATAAAACCATTGCGGCTGCAATTGAGAACAATTTGGGTCAAACATATTCTTATGCTTCTCACGTAATTAATTTTAAAAATTACGGTGCTTGTTCCAGCAGACAGCGTACTGTTGTTATTGGTGTATCCAAAGACTATGCCGATGAAGTTTCTCCTTTGGAACTATATCCTGATCTTGTTAAAGAGCGTACATTAAGAGAAGTAATTGGCGACTTAAAGCCTCTAAAAGAGTTTGGTGAAATAGACGAAAACGATATTTATCATTCTTTCAGACCTTATCCTGAACATATGCGTGCGTGGATTGCAGATATAAAGGAAGGACAATCGGCATTTGACAATGTTGATGATAATAAAAAGCCTCATCGAGTAGTTGGCGGCAAAATCGTAATCAATCAACGCAAAAACGCAGATAAATATACTCGTCAGTATTGGGACAAAGTCGGTCCTTGTATTCATACGAGAAATGACCAAATGGCAAGCCAAAATACAGTACATCCGTGTGATGATAGAGTTTTCAGTATTAGAGAACTTATGCTAATGATGACTGTTCCCTATACTTTCAAGTGGGTAGAAACTGATATTGATGTTTTGAATAGTCTGTCTACTGAACAAAAGAGGGCGTTTCTAAAGAAAGAGGAAATCAAGATTCGCCAATCTTTGGGAGAGGCGGTTCCAACTGTAATCTTTCAATCTATTGCTCAAAAAATTAAATCCGCATTGAAACATCCGCCTCTTAACACGGCAACTATCAACAAATTAGTTTCTTCTAACAAATTGTCCGAGGTTGATAATTTAAGAGATTTCATTGTAAATAACCCGATGAATTTGTCTGCTACAACATTAGGCAAGATTGCAGAATTAGCTAATACAAGCCGTACAGATAATGCGGCATTCTTTACAAGTAAAACCCTTATAACCGAAATGATGAAAGCCTTGCCTGACACCCAAAAGGATATTGTTCGTATTCTTGAACCATCTGTAGGCGTTGGCAACTTTCTGCCCCTAATTATCAAAAAATTCGAGGGAAAAAGAATTATCCTTGATGTTGTTGATATTGATGAACATAGTTTAGAATTCGATGAACTTATTTTAAAATATTACAACATTCCTGATACTTGTACTATCAATTATATTCACGGTGATTTTTTGCTTTATAATTTTGAGGACAAGTATGATTATATAATTGGAAATCCGCCTTTCTTCAAAATGAAATCCACTAATAAATTACTGAATATTTATCGTAGCAATGCGATTAACAAATCAACAACAAACATTTGCTCTTTCTTTTTAGACAAGGCAATCAATCTCGGTAATTATATAGCTTTAATTTTTCCAAAGTTCTTGTTGAACACTCCTGAGTTTGCCCCTACAAGAAGTTATTTATCTAAAAAGGCTGTTGAGTGCATTATTGACTTTGGAGAAAAGGGATTCCCTGGCGTTCTTGTAGAAACCTTAGCAATTTTCATCAACAATCTTAGCCGTCCGTCGATTACTCGAGTGGCTTCCATTACACACGGTAAATATATTTCCCAAACTCAAAAGTATATATTTGACGAAAAGCTTCCATATTGGATTATTTACCGTGATGAAATTTTTGATTCAGTTTGTAAAAAACTTGATTTCAACGTTTTCAAGGTGTTTAGAGATAGACAAATTACTAATAAATTACTTTCTTCAACAGGAGAAATCCGTGTATTGAAATCTCGAAATATAAGTGATGACGGAGAGCAAATTATAGATATCGAGGGCTATGATTCCTATATTTCACAAAATACTGCTAGCAATTTATCTGTCTATAGTTATTTGAATAGCGATGGAGTTTATCTTACACCGAATATGACTTATAAACCACGTGTTATTAAAAAACCAAAAGGATGCCTTGTAAATGGCTCTTTAGCTATATTAATTCCTAAGAAAAATACAATGCTCACAAAAGAGCAAATGGCGTTTTTTGCAACGCACGAATATAGAGACTTTTATCAAGTCGCTCGAAATTATCAAACAAGGTCGTTAAATGTTGATGCCTATTCGGTGTTTTTTTACGGTATATTAAGAGAAAAGCCAAAAAAAGCACCTATAACAGAAAAACTGGACGAAGAATAAAATATTCAAATTCTATTTAGAAATTATACAAAGTGAGGATTTATTATGTTGACACAACAGGATATTATAGATTTTTGTAACCAGCACGATTATGATATAAGAGAAAGTCATAACGGCAGATGGATTGACCAAAAGTGCACACCAGATGTTGTTTGGTCTATATCTGACTTTGTATTAGATTATATTGATACCGTCAACGAGTGTTTTACTGTTAAAGATATTTGGCAAAGTGAATATGCAAAGCAAACAATAGCTGAAACATATTCCAAACCGGGCACTGATGAAAGAACTGCGGAAAACGAATATGATAAGGTTTTCTCACAACCGCTTAGTATGCTCTGTTATGCGGGCATACTCAAAGATGTTTCGGAAACATCAAGGCATTTATATATTGTTGAAAATAGAGATGTTCTTGAATATATTGCCCGAAATGACGTGTATGCACTGCGATTTTTACAGTGCTATATTGAAAAAGTGCTAACAGACAGTGGACTAATTGATGTTTTTAACGATTTTTTCGAAAATCAAGATTCTGCACACTTTAATGCTATGAAACAAGCTTTTATTGATTTCTATCATAGCTATACTCCTGTAAAAAAGGATTACGAGCCTAAACGAATATTTACAAAGGTAGTAAACCCTCTTGCTTTCAGCAGGGACAAGTTAGGCTCTGAAAAAGGTCGAATGTCAAAACACAAAATAAATCGTTCCGATATGATGTATAATCAGGATAATTTTAGAGATGTGTATCGTGATAAGCCAAAAGATGTAACAAGACAAGAATGGCTTGCTACTCATCCCGATATTGATAGAAGAGATGGATATTTCGAACAGATGATGTCACGCTCCAAGAGACTGCTACGTGATTTCACAAATCAATATAGAGAGAATATTTCTGAATTGACTATGTTTGTTGATGGTCAGGATGATAATAACGCTCCGACACAGGCACACCACATATTTCCTAAAAATGAATTTCCTGAAATTATGCATTATGTTGAGAATTTGATAATGCTAACACCCAATCAGCATTATGGCTATGCCCACCCAAATAACAATACCCATATTGTAGATTTAGCAGCACAAAAAGTTTTACTTATTGCAAAAACTTATAGCATTCGTCAAAATCTTACGAGCGAGGTTGAGGAACATATTTTTGAGTTCTGCAAATTCTTACAGGTATTAAGTGTAGGTTGGGACGATGAAACTGTTTTAGAAATTGCGGAGAATGATTACAATGATATAATTCACGCCATAAACTATCATTATGTAGCATAAAAGGAGGACGTATATATGGTCACATTAAACTATAAAACAAACAATCCTCGTTGGGGGATACGAGGTGTTGAATTCCAGAATTGGGAAAGTTATTCTTTTACTCTTGGATATTTATCTAATCCTACGCATTACGTTAATTTTCATCCAAATTCACCTAACGCAGATATATCTGTGCATATTGAGGGTAATAATGAACAAGGAGCGTGGGATAAAGAGGGGCGAATTCATTATTATGGTGCATTGTCAGATTTGGAAAACACATTTGAAGACCTTTTTAATTGTAGTAGTGCTGGAACGAGAAATATTACCCGGAGGATTAACTCAAATGGATATATACTTTCTTTAATTAATGACTATTATCTGTCTCTTATACACATCTGACGCTGCCGACGAAGCTAGAAGTGTAGAT
>ENA-OZGF01000965-OZGF01000965.1-human-gut-metagenome-genome-assembly--contig:-NODE-965-length-9772-cov-4.214367_pt1 | contig 9772 bp, 14 predicted proteins | sample MGYA00245116_ERZ653657 | MGnify/ENA primary metagenome ERZ653657 (study PRJEB26926, sample SAMN06165034) | human gut metagenome | biome: ENVO:00009003; feature: ENVO:2100002; material: ENVO:00002003...
GGGATCGGCTGCGTGTTCTGCTACCGGGAGCAGCTCAGGGTAAAGACAGGGGGCAAACATGAGCCGTGAATTGACCCGGCAGGAAAAGGCGGCGATCCGCTCCCTTGTGAAGCGGTGGTGTGCCAACTATGACAAAGACATTGGCTGTCTGCCGCTGGATTGCGAGTGCTATATGCTGGGGAAATGCTGGACGGGCGCTTATTGCCGCTATTTCCGTTCGGCGGTGCTGCCACTTGACCCCGTGCTGGAAAGGTCGCTGACCGTGGAGGCCGTGGCGGAAACCCGGCCCTGCCCGGTGTGCGGCAGGGCCTTTCTCCCGGACGGGCGGCAGCGGTATTGCTCACCGGCCTGCGCCGGGGCTGCAAGGCGGCAGAAGCAGCGCGGCTATATGCGGAAATACCGGGGTAGGCCGTGAGCATTTGACCCCAGAAAACGCCCTTGATTGCAGGGCTTTCCGGGGCCGCTTCATGGGCGGGGCGTATGATTTCATAGCCCCGCCCGGTTTTGCAGAAATATTGCTAACATTTTGGAAAGGAGGTCGTATGGACAAAAACCAAGGCTATGAGATCATTCAGGCCGTCATGCTGGAAAATGGCAGGGGCTTTGCGCTGGGGCATCATCCTACCGCTCCCTCGCCCTATGTCACATGGGCTTGCTATGATGACAAGGACGGCCAGCGGCAGTATGAATGGGGGCATTACGGCAGCGACCGTGCCGCTCTGGAACAGGACTTTGCGGCGCGGGTGCAGGAATACCAGCGCCTTTACAACGTCGATGTCAGGCAGGTCGAGGCTCCCGGCCTTTACAAGTATTACTCTACCCAGCGCCCTGTGGACATTGGGACATTCCCCAAGCCGCCCCGTAACGCCCCGGATGAGATCGTCAACTACGATCAGCGCGTCCCGGTTGAAAATGGATCATTTCTGGCGTGGGGGCATTTGACCTACACGCGGCCATTGACGAAACGGCAGGCGTCTGACTATGAGCTGCGGCCTGCGCCTGACAATCCCGACAGGCCCCGTTCGATCCGGGAACAGATGAAAACCGCCGCAAAGCAGGCCGAGGCTGACCGGGGCCAAGCTGCCCCAAAGAAAAATGCCCCTGACCGGGGCGACAGATAGGAGGACATTTATGGATCAGGAACGCAATCCCAACAAGAACGCCGAGCTTTCGATGGAGCAGAATTATAATCAGATCGACGGCATCATCAACAATCTGCCTGCGCCGCCCCCAGAGGATAAGCCGCTGGACAAGGTGCGGGAACACCCGCCCAAGCGCCGCAGCCGGGAGCGTGAGGAAAGGTGACGAAAAAGCGTGTCCGCAGCGTCCCCATCTATGTGTGGGTACGGCCTGACGAGCTGGAGGTCATTCGGGAGCGCATGGCCGAGGCGGGCATCCGCAACATGAGCGCCTATATCCGAAAAATGGCGCTGGGCGGCTATGTGCTCCACGTTGACCTTGAACCCGTCAAGGAGCTTGTGTCGCTCCAGCGGCGCTGTGCAAACAATCTTAATCAGGCGGCCATCCATGCCAACAGCTACGGCGGCCTGTACCCGGACGAGCTGAAGCGTCTGCAAAAGGACTATGCCGACCTGTGGGGGCCGCTGTCTGATCTGCTGGCCCAGCTCTCCGCCATTGTAACGATGTGACACAGGGGGAACGGCCCCGCGCCGTTCCCCGGCTGTCCCTGCTTCTGGTCACGATGACCAGAAGTAAGGACAACCGGGACATCCTTGAGTGCCGATTTTTTCAGAGTTATAATAGACATATACAGGAAAAAGGAGGAACCCCCTATGCGGATCATATTCAAAATTCTTGCCGCTCCCTTTGTGCTGGTGCTGACCCTGCTTGTGGCCATGCTCTCGTTCCTGCTGAGTCTTTCCGCTGGTTTGCTCTCCATCCTCGCGTCGGTGCTGGGGCTGCTGAGTGTCCTGATGCTGTTTGTGGAGAAAGACATTTCCACAGGGATCGCGGGGCTGCTGATGGCGTTTGCTATTTCGCCCTTTGGTCTGCCCGCGCTGGCCGGATGGCTGCTTGCCAAGCTGGACGAGCTGAACGGCTCCCTGCGGGGCTTCATCACGGGCTGAGTTCTGGTCACGGTGGCCAGAAGATGCAGAAAACGGCGGCTGATCCCAGCCACCGTTTGTCGTATGGAAAGGAGGGATGCCTACGGCCACAACCTACCTCAAATCCCACAAGCGGGCCGATAAGCGGACGGCCCTGCAAAGCCTGAAAGACCGTTTTGACTATGGCCTGAACCCGGAGAAGCTGGGGGCCGTTTCCTCCTACCTCTGCGATCCGGCCACAGCACACGCCGAGTTCATGCTGGTCAAAAATCAGTATCAGGGGGAAACTGACCGCATGGCCGGACACGGGGCGCTGTGCTACCAGATCCGGCAGGCGTTCCCCCACGGCGAGGTGACGCCGGAGGAGGCCAACCGCATCGGCTATGAAACGGCGATGCGCTGGACAAAGGGCAAGTATCAATTCTTCGTCTGTACCCATATAGACAAGGAGCACATTCACAATCACATTTACTACAATTCCACCGCCTATGACCGCTCCCGGAAGTTCCGCAACTTCATCGGCTCCTCGTTCGCCCTGCGGCGGCTGTCCGACCGGGTATGTCTGGAGCATGACTTGTCCGTGATTGTAAATCCCAAGCTCCACAGCAAGGGACGGTATCTGCACTACGGTCAATGGCTGGACGAAAATCAAAAGCTCTCACAGAAAGAACAGATCCGCCTTGCCATTGACGCGGCTCTGACGGAGCGACCCAAGGACTTTGCAGACTTTCTCCGGCGCATGGAAACGGCAGGCATACAGGTCAAGCACGGGCGCGGCGGCGTGATCTCGTTCCTTGTGCCAGGACAACAGCGGGCGGCCCGTTTCCGGGCGTCCACGCTGGGGGACGGCTACGGCCCCGAGGACGTGCAGGCCGTCATTGACGGCAAGGCTCCCACACGAACGGCCACGGCGCAGAAAGCGCCCGCACCCCGCCGTGTCAATCTGCTGATCGATATTCAGGAGAGGATGCGTCAGGGCAAAGGCCCCGCCTATGAACGCTGGGCCAAGGTGTATAACCTCAAACAGATGGCTGCCGCGCTGCAATATCTGAAAGAGCACCAGCTATTTGAATATGACGATTTGGCCGCAAAGACCGACGCCGCCACAGAGCGTTTTCACACGCTGGCCGGGGACATTCAGCAGACCGAGGCGGAGCTTTCCCATGTGTCCAATCTGATGGCCGCCGTGGTGCAGTACGCCAAGACCCGCCCCGCGTTCGATGGGTACAAGGCCGCCAAGTACAGCCGGAAATATCTTGCCGAGCATGAGGCGGAACTGGCCGACTACCGGGCTGCAAAGGCGACGATGGCCGAGCTGCTGGGCGGCGAGAAGCTCCCCAAAATGGACGTACTAAAAGAAAAACGCCGCCAACTGGCAGCGCGGAAAAAAGCTCTTTATTTGGAATACCGCAAGGCCCAGCAGGATATGCGGGAGCTGGTGGCCGTCAAGGGCAGCGTGGATCACCTGCGCGGGCTGACGGACAACCAGCGCAATAAGGAGCAGGCCCGTTAGGGACGGCGACGCAGACAACGTTTCTTCTGGTCACGGTGTCCAGAAGTCCAGCGGGTTTGGGGGCACCCCAACAAGCATTTCCGCAGCGCGGAAATTGCAAGTGTCAATACACTTGCCTTGCTTGCCGCTAACGCGCTCCCCCGGAACCCCCGCGAAAAACGGAGGCAGCGCCGTTTCTTACGCTCCCTCCGTTTCCCTTGTTTCTTTGATTGTTCGGATCAGGGCTTCCACCAGCCGCAGGTCTTTTTCGTCCAGAGAATTGAGCAGTATATCAATGCGCTTTTTGCAAACGGCATCCGCGCTCATATCGGGATAAAAGAACTGATCCACCGAAATATCAAACATGGTGATCATCTGATAAAAGGTGTTGAGGCTGGGGTGCTGGCCGTCGTTCTCGTTATACATGACGGTGCGGGGATCGCGGTCTATGACATAGGCAAGCTGCTCCTGCGTCATCCCTTTGGCTTCTCTCTTGCGCTTGATCTCCAGCCCTATGTCATGGAAATCAAACTTGCGCTCGTCGCGTTCAAACTTCATATCATCACCCTATATCATTCTATATTTCAGGTGATAGTATTTGAACGACTTACAATTTCATGTAATAGAATGTTTCGTTTCGTATCGTATCGCGTGCTTGAGTATTCCCTCGCATTGTATTAGAATGAAAAAAGGATTTTTCGCCAATGAAAGCACTTATTCTATGATTCATAGGGTGCATTCTCAATGACAATGCGTTAAGATTTATCCATCAGGAGGAAGATATATGGACGCAAAAGCAACAGGCCGCTTTATTGCAGAACTCCGAAGGCAAAAGGGGTACACGCAAAAGGAACTGGCTGAAAAAATCATGGTAACAGATAAGGCAATATCTCGCTGGGAAACAGGAAAGGGATTGCCGGACACCTCATTGCTAAAACCGCTTGGAGATATTTTAGGCGTGTCGGTTGGTGAGTTGCTGTCGGGCAAAATAATTGAGGAGGGGGAAATGAAAGACCAAACCGATAGGATTATTTTAGATTCATTGAAGTACTCAAGTCGGATGCTTGCGAATATGGTAAATCTTGTTCTTTTCCTTATTGGATTGGCCTGGGTGATCTCTCCCGTTTTCTTAACAAGTAGAAAATACTATTGGGTAGGTGGCATTGTTTTCATTGGAATTGCTGTACTTCGCACCTACTTAAAGAAAGGGGGTAAAACCGTGAAATTAACAGACAGGGCTTTCTATGCAGTTGGCATCGCATTTCATGCTATTTCGCTGATTTTGGAACTATTGCCTCTTGGAGCTGTTTTGATTTTCGCACCCAGCCCGACGGAAAGAGTGATACATACTTATTCGTATTTCGATTTGAACTTAGTGGGATATGCAAACTTTTCTCCAATGCTCACGGGTATATTGACGGTTGCTGTTGTCATACTTGGAATTACCATTTTATGCAAATACGAAAAAGCGAAAAAACGCAAAAAAGCTGTTTTTGTATGTAGTGTAATTGCCTTCGTGCTTTCTTTTGTTCCGCTATTCATGTTTGGTAGCGACGGTATGACAATGATAAGCTACGTCATTTCTGCGGCAATGGCAGTATCTATTTGTTTTCAAGCCGTTGCAAATCGGAGAGAACTCTCCGCTGCTTAAAAACTTCCCGTATCGACTATAATAACTTATCTGCCGCACGACGGCAAAGAAAAAAACCGTCGTGTAGCAGACCTACTTTCGCGCCATAACGACAAAGCGGCGGTTTTGAGAAATCAGAGCCGCCGTTTTCCTTTTGAAAAAATGGAATTACGGAGGGTGTGTTAAAGTCGCCCTTTTTTAAGGATACGGCGGTGTCCGAGGAGGTATCGCCGTGTCCATTTTACTTTTCCATAGCGTTCATGATCTGCACCAGCTAAAAAAAGCATAGCCCCTCCATCGGAGCAGTTCGTCTCTGAATATGAAATTAAACATCATGTAACAAGATATTTATTTGCTTGCGCCCGCATAGCGTCATGCTGTGCGGGCGTTTTTATATGCCCCTGCTTCTGGTCACGGTGGCCAGAGGCTCCAAGGTGCCGCGGGCCGCCTGTTCTCCATTTCAATCCGCACTCACCAACCACCTTTTGAAATGGAGGACAATTATGACGACTATCAACCTGAAACGGTATTACCCCTATATGACTGAAAATGTGATGCTGGAAGTTTCGGACGAGATCGCCGCCGCCCTCTCTATGGGAGGTCGCCTGTGCGACAGCTACAAGCGGCAGAAGCGCAGAAATGGCGAGTGCTCGCTGGACACCGATCCCGGCTTTGAGGCCGACGTGCTCCGCCAGCCCATGACCCCGGACGAGTACATTGAGGCGAGGGAAACCACCTTTGCCCTCTATGATGCGATGGCCCAGCTCCCGCCCACGCAGGCCCGGCGTGTGTACCAGCACTATCTTCTCGGCATGAGCAAGGCCGAGATCGCGGCAGCCGAGGGCGTTGGCCGGAGCCGCATCTGCTGCTCCATTGAGCGCGGGCTGGCCGCTATGAAAAATATTTTGAAAAAATCTCTGTAAGAGGGAGTACATTTGCCCCCGAAACCTCCTGATAGGTGAGAGGAGTTTTCTTCCTCGCCTTGAAAACTGAATAGACAGTATTCCCGATACGAAATCCGCGTGATAGCGACGTAAGGTGCGCCGCCACGACAGCCAGCTCAGGAGGTGATGGACAAGCTGGCCGAGCGATCAACGCAGCCTTTGACCCGGTGCTGGCAAACCGGGCGCGAGGACAGCGCGGAGGATAATGAAACTTGCTCACGCCCTCCCACAGACTTGAGGGGGAGTCCCTGCGGTATGCGCCAGCCCTCCACGGGCAGCGGTGCTGTGGGGCTATGCAGCCGAAGCCATCGGCGGTCTGGAATACTCCCCGTGCCGGGGATGCGTGGCAAAAACGGCACACAACGATTATACAGGGAGCCGTCAAACCGGGCCTTTCTGTCTTATGACAGCCCAAACCATTCCGGCGCGGCGGCTCCCTCTTTTGTGGATTGAAACGGAAAACAACTGTCCCGCTGCTTCTGGTCATCGTGGCCAGAGGTGGGGCAAGGTCAAAGGACGGCGCTTTTGTGCCGTCCTTTCACGTTTCCCCACGGACAATGGGAAACCATCAAATTTATTCACACCGCTGATTTTTATAGGAGGTTTTCAGATGACGGAGACAAGAGTCGGCTATCACAAGGAAGTCAAAACCGCGTCTTTTCAGGGCAAATCCATCACCGTGGAAAACCTGACCCCGATGCTCTCTCCCCGAGCACGGGACAAGCGCAAGCGTGAGATTGAAAGCTGTCTGTATGAGGTCTTTGTGAAGTATGCGCCGGGACGGGCGCAGATGCACTAATGCGGGACATCCTTGAGATGCGGGGCTGCCAGAGGTATAATATAGGTGTAAGGTTTGGTAGCTCCTACACGGAAAGGAGCACCAAATGATTATTCGTGAAGATGCCATTTATGGCAGACAGTCCGTTGACCGCAAGGACAGTATCAGCATTGAAAGCCAGATTGAGTTCTGCAAGTATGAATTGAGAGGAGGCAATTTCCGCAAGTACACCGACAAGGGCTATTCCGGCAAGAATACCGACAGGCCCAAGTTCCAAGAAATGATGGCCGATATTCGCCGGGGCCTGATCAAGCGCGTGGTGGTCTACAAGCTGGATCGTATCAGCCGTTCCATTCTGGACTTCGCAACCATGATGGAAACTTTTCAGGAATACAATGTTGAGTTCGTATCTTCCACGGAGAAGTTTGACACGTCCACCCCGATGGGGCGGGCCATGCTGAATATCTGCATTCTCCGGGGTATCAGCACCTACAACTATGCGCTGTACCGCGCCGCTCTGGCGCTGACCACAGACCATCAAGGTGTAACCGTGTCTGAGCTGGATGATACCGAGCTTATCGAGGATGAAGTTTTCCGGCTCATCATCAACGCCATGCTCATTGCCAGATATGGCTTAATCGCTATGAAGCTGACAAAGGAGGGCGACGCCAATGGCAGCTGATTTCGGCGTTTCCTGCGGACACACGGAGTATTCCAACATCCGATTTGAGGATGGGACACGGCACATGGTTATCTTTGAGGCAGCACACGACCTACCGGAGCTGGAGACTTTTCGTCTGGAGCTACCCATTCCGTACCGGGATATGCCCTACCGGGTGCGGCTGTTTCTGACCGACGCAGAGTACAAAACCGTTCGCCTCTTGGCCGCCGCGGACAAGGTGCGCATCCTGCACCATGCAAATGTAATCAACGGGTATCTCGTTGACGATAGAAAACGCAGAAAAACAAAACATCCAACCAAATCTAAGGAGGAAAATGAACTATGGATGAATCCAAGTATTTCTACCAGTCCGATGTGCTGATTTCCGCTCTGTCCTCCGGCCTGACTGCCAACGCTACCACTGTGAAGAACGCCATGGAATGCTACGCCGCTGCCAACGGCACGGCCATGCCTCTGACGGATTCCTACGGCAAAACCAAGGCTGAAAATCTGCCTCTGGGTCTGTACCTGGTTGCGGAAACCAAGGTTCCTGAAATGGTAGTGTCTACTACCAATCCTTTTCTGGTATCCGTTCCCATGACCTCCGTCAACGGCACCAACGCCAACGATGGTGGCACCCGCTGGATTTACGACATTACCCTGTACCCCAAGAATCTGACCGGCATTCCTTCTCTGGAAAAGACGCTGCGGGAGGCAAAGGCTGACACTGGCAAGACGGACGATTACGCCCACACCGGCACCGCCTCCGCTGGTGACACCATTGACTACCAGATCATTTCCACCCTGCCCAGCATTACCTCCGAGACAACCTACTTGTCCTGCTACACCTTCGTTGACACTCTGTCTGCCGGTCTGACCTACACCAAGGGGGATGTAACCTTAGAAATCTTCTCCGATACTGCCTGCAAGAATGCGGTAACTACCTGGAAGGAAGCAGACGGCTATTTCACCGTTTCCTATAACGATACCAAGGACGGCAAGACCGCTATGACTGTGGAAATGACCGCCAAGGGTCTGGCAGAAATCAATAAGTCCAAGACTGTCTACGCCGATGCCGGCATGGTCAACTCCGGCTTCTCCGACTGCACCATGCGCCTGACTTACACCGCCAAGGTGGACAGCGACAATTCCCTGGTGGTAGGCGACAAGGGTAACGACAACAAAGTTGTCCTGACCTGGAAGCGTACCAGTGAGACTTTCTATGATACTCTGGTAGACGATGCCCACGTTTATACCTACGGTATCGACCTTACCAAGCTGTTTTCTGACGGCAAGGGCGATTTCTCCAAGGTGGAATTTCTGGTACAGAACAAGACGGACAACTACTATGTCCAGGCGAAGCTGAACCAGGACGAGGGCATCTATTATGTAACCGGGCATACCGCCAACAAGGAAGATACTACTCACTTTGTCCCCGTGAAAACCGGTGATACCAAGGGCCGTATCCTCATTAAGGGGTTGGAGGACGATACCTACACCATGACCGAAGTCCGCACCGATAACGGCTATGTGCTGCTGAAACAGGATATTGAGGTCGTGATCTCCCAGAAAGAAAGCTCCGAAAACTGCACCATCTACGCCTCCGATGCTCTGGGCCTGATCCAGAACGATCCCCGGTATGCAAAGGTCATTCAGAGTGACGCGGATCTGAAGAACATTCCCCAGAAGCATCTGGAACACAAGCTGCTGACCGCTTCCGCTACTGTCAGCGGCAAGAATGTGAACATGACAGAGGACAACGGCAGCGCCAACGCCGAAGCGCCTCTGACCGTGGTCAATACGCGCGGCTTTGATCTGCCCAAGACTGGCGACAACGGCACTATGATGTTCACCATCGTGGGTATTCTGCTCATGGTCGGCGCAACGGTTGTACTGTATGCGGTGTCCAACAAGAAGTCCGCATAAACGGAAAAGGCCGGAGGGGCCTTCCCCCTCCGGCTGTGTAAAGCTTATAAGAGTTCTTTTGTCTATCTGAAATTTTTTGAAAATCCAGACTACGCTTGAGGAACTGGGCGTTGACCGACTGTTCGTGGATGAGGCACATTCCTACAAGAACTTGTTCCTCTATACGAAAATGCAGAATGTGGCTGGCCTTTCCACTTCGGATGCCCAGAAGTCCAGCGATATGTTTGCCAAGTGCCGGTACATGGATGAAATCACAGGCGGGCGCGGTGTAGTTT
>ENA-OZGF01000992-OZGF01000992.1-human-gut-metagenome-genome-assembly--contig:-NODE-992-length-9623-cov-5.444189_pt1 | contig 9623 bp, 9 predicted proteins | sample MGYA00245116_ERZ653657 | MGnify/ENA primary metagenome ERZ653657 (study PRJEB26926, sample SAMN06165034) | human gut metagenome | biome: ENVO:00009003; feature: ENVO:2100002; material: ENVO:00002003...
CGAGATTTCTGCCTGTCTCGTGGGCTCGGAGATGTGTATAAGAGACAGCTCCGAATCCGTCGAACTCATGGCGGCATGTTCCGTTCCCGCCGAATAGTATCGGTGCGAGGCCGTAATCGCGGAGCTGCCAGTAGGGCGGCGAGGTCACGATACAGTCCACGCAGTCGTCGTCCAACCCTCGCAGAGCGGACAACGCATCCGTGTTGAATATTACGTCCGTTTGCATCGCCTTGTCGCTAATGTCCCGCTTCAGTCTCCGGCTGCGGCACGTTGTCCCACGGGGTGTCCTGCGGAATCTCGATCTCCGTTTGCTGGCGTTTCAGGGTTTCCGTCTCCGCCTCCTCGTACAGCTTGGCACAGGAGGCCAGCCCCGCTGCTGCGAGCACCATGAGGGCTGTTATCACTCTTTTTTTCATTTTAATCATTGTAAATTTGAGTTAAGACGAACAGTATGGAATAAGTCTGGGTTTTCATTGGTCTGCGAGACCGAAAACGATGTTTTATTTATGGGTTTCCGTTTCATGCTGTACATTATATACTGAAAAGAGATTGTATGTACTTTCGGTTAAAATCCGGGTCCCCGGTACCTGACCTCCGGCGCCAGAACGTTGTACGTGTATCCGGACGGGGGTTCGGAGACGGAGGTGACGGTCATGCCCCCTCCCTCGACGACCATGAACCCGTCGCGGGTGTAGTAACCGTCGATGTGGTAGATCGGCTGGCGCAGCATCTCCCGGCCGGCGTCGAACAGATATTGGCTCGTACCCCGCGCTCCGGCTTTCAGGGAGAGGGTGTAGGTGTCGGAATGACGCTCAGGACTGTACGGATCGTCCGTATAGACGCTGGTCCAGTAGTAGTTGAACGAGAGCTCCAAGGGTGCGGGCAGCGGCTCCGAGGCGACCACGGTAACCTTGACGATGCCCCGCAGCATCTGCTCGGAATCGCTGAGGTTCGTGCGTTCCACGCCGTAATCGTACATGACCGTGAAGTCGATCCGGTCGGCGGCCAGAAAGTTCACCGTGACCCGGCGTGCGAAAACCTGCCCGTAGCGGTCCGTGGAGTAGAACTCCAGTTCCACGGGCCCTTCCCTGTCCGAAGTGACGGCGATGTCGAAATACTCGTCGATCTCGTTCCCCGCCAGTCCGTAGTAGAATACGCCGGGGGATCGGGCAGTCCGCCGCTGACGGAGACCTCGGCCTCCCCGGATATGAAGCGCCAGGCCAGGTCGAAGGTGTTGTCTGCATTGTTGCGGGCTGTGAAGCACAACCGGGTGGAGAAGGTCTGCCCGGCCTGTACCTCGCCTGCGGAGGGCGTGAGGGTCATGTCACAGGCGGCTACCCGTGCATCCTCCGGATTCGCCCCGCAGAGGGTGACGTTCAGCACGTAGGTCCTGTTGCGCCTCAGATTGAAGTCCGAGGTGCCGTTATCGCCCGGATAGACATGGTAGTAGACCGGCTTCCCTTCATAGAGCGTCGATATCCGGAATCCCGTCGCATCCTCCGGGGCATTCAGGTGTGTCCGCTCTTCCGGCGAGGCGATATGGGGAATTTCGCCCGCCAGGTTCTCAGGCAGGTAGTAAACCGCGCTGAAGGCGGACGTGCCGCACTCCTGCGGTGGCCAGTCGCCGAACTCGCCGACGGCATCCCCGGAAAAGCAGACGACGCCCGAAGGGACGCTTAACGGTTGTACCTCCAAAATATTCAACCGGCCGGCTATTTCTGGCGCAGTCTCTATGTCGAGCCGTACGCGGGCTGCGAGACGTTCGAGGGTCAGCGTAACGGAAGCGGGACCGGACACGTCCGTCTCCGTGCGGCCTGCCATCGGTAGCAGAAAGTCCGTATCGTCGGGGGCATGGGGAGGAATATCCGCGCGGAGAGCCTCTACGGCTTCGGCATCGAGCGTTCCGAGGTCGGAACCGTGGTTGGCGACGGCGTAGAGGCGCCACCGGCCCTGTGTAAGGGTAAGCGGTACGGTTTCCGCCCCGTGCAGGTAGCGGTGTTCGACAATACCCGTGAGGGTATGTACGGCCCACAGGTTCACATCGGCGATGCGGGACTCCTCCTCCGGAGTAAGGCCGCGCGTGAGGACGGCGGTCTGCGCTTCGGGAACACAGGTGACCGTAACGGTACATCCGCCGCTACCGGAAATAGGCATGGCCGGCGATTCATCCTGTATCTTGCAGCACGAGACGAGTCCCGGCAGCAGGAAAACCAGAAACAGAAAGATATTCGATTTTCGGTAAGTTCTCATCGCAAATCCTTTATTTGAACCACTCGTCCCTGTTCGTGCTCAGCACCGCCGTGCGGCCCCGGCCGCGGCTGTCGCATACCGTGAACTCGAAGTAGTTGTCCGTGGTGTTGTAGTTTTTCGTGCCTTCGTAGTTCGAGAAGGCGAAGATGACCACGGAGGTCCCGTTGCCCTTGTGTACCGTGATCCGCTCCCCGGGAGCGATGGGCTTGTACTCCCGCTGCTCTGCCGGCAGGGAAAAGATCATGTACTCCATCTTCCAGTCGGAGTGGAACGTGCCGGAGAGGGACCGGAACGACACGGCATACTCCTCCCCGGGGTCGCAGTTGTCGGTGACTATTTCCAGCTGGGAGTATGCTACGCGCGTGTTCCAGTAGAACCCGTCCCGGTAGTACCGCCCGCCGATCGAGAGCTTCCGGCCTACCCAGAAGATGATTTCGGTCATGGCGATACGCAGGTCGTCGGCATTGACCCCCTCGATGGTCACGTCGTAGTCGTAGAGGGTGTTGCGCCGTACGTTGAAATCGCTCGTCGTATTGCTTCCCAGGTAGACCTTGTAATCGAAGTAGGCTCCGTCCCACAGCACTCGGATCGACACGTAGCTGGCCGTCGCAGGGGCCTTGCCGTCGATACGGTCGGCCGGGTCGGTGATGGAGCCGACGCTCCCGGCCAGGTTCTCGTACTGGTAGTACGACATGGAGAGCGTGGACAGGTTTCCGGACGACAGGTCGGGGTAGGGGAACTCGATCTGCGGGTCCGCCGCCGTGAGGCGGTTCTCCCCGAACACCGAGCCGGTGGCCGGGGCGTTCCCCGGTACGACGTGGACGATGCGGGCGCCCTCCATCTCCGGCCCGAAGCGTACGTTTAAGCTGATCTTCGCCGCCGCACGCCGCAGGACGATGCGACAGGTCGTGGAGCCGGCCACGGTCATCGTCTGCATGCCGGAGAGGTACATCGCCCCGTTTTGCAGGAAGCCGTCCTGTTCCGTGACGGGCGTGGAGAGGACGAGCAGCTCCGATTCGTCCATCTGCCCGAGCGAGCTACCCGCGTTGGCGACGACGTAGACGCGGTAGGTGCCGGGTACCAGCGTCATGGTCGGCACGAAGGCCGATATCGTGTAGCCCGAGCGGACCAGCCCGCTGTTGCCATAAACGTAGAAGTTCAGGTTCCTCACCGCATGGTCCGTGGCGCGCGTGGCGGCTTCCGTCTCGATACGGAACTCCACCCGGCAGGGGACATCCGGCATGGCCGGATGCTCCTCCGTTTCCATCTCTTTGGTGCAGGAGAAGCCCAGCAGGGCCGTGCAGAGGCACAGCGTATAAAGGATCGTTCGTTTCGCTTTTTTCATAATTGTCTGATTTTTAAGTGCGCTTCCCTTTCCGGTCACGGCGCATCGGGCATCCTTCCGCCCGGGAGGTGTCCGGATCATTGCCGTAAGAAGGGCCGTTTCCCCGCTCCGCACGGTGCGTCTGCATTCAGAATAGATAGGAGAACGACACTTCCAGCTTGGCCGGGGCCAGCACGACGCGGTGGTAATGCCGCAGGAGCACGCCTTCGACGGGCGAAGGGCGGGGTTTCCAGCGCGTGTCGTCCATGTAGTAGAGGCCCAGTCCGCCTTCGAGCGCGAAGCTCCATCGTCGGGCCACTCTCCACGCATAGCCGACGGACGAGCCCGCGCCCGCCGTCCAGCCGTTGTAGCGGTTGCAGCCGTTGCCCACGCGGTAGCGGGCCATGCCGGTGTGGAGGCCCCAGAAGAGGCCCGCGTGCGGCTCGCAGCGCCAGCGGCGCACGCCGACGGTTCCCGCGAGCACCTGCATCCGCAGGTTGTCCGTGGCGATGGGATTCCAGTAGCCGGATGCGGTTATCGACCACTTCCGGGAAACGGTCACATCGACGCCCGCATTGAGGGTTCCCGTAGCCAGAGCCAGTGCATTGACCCTCACGGCCGCATCTTGCGCCGGGGCCGCGTTCGCCGCGAGAACGAACAGCAGCAGTGCGAATATTCTTTTCATCGTCGTTGCGTTTAATCGTTCAGTAATCGCCGCAGCCGGCAAGCGGTCCTGCCGGAGCGTGCGGACCGGTCAATCGGCCGGATATTCGGGTACGACATTGCAGTTTTCCCATGCGGTAAAGGAATACTCCGGCTCCCGCGACAGTTCTTTGCGAGGATAATGCCCGACGAAGTTGCTCCACCAGACGGCGACCGTCTTTCCTTCGGCGCCCTTGAACGTGCATCGGCTTCCTATCGGAACCACGAACGCCTGCTTTTCGTAGTCCGTCCGGTAATCGCCGTTGCAACTCATCTCGACGAGATCGACATGGGTATAGATGTAGACGGCTTCCTGCACGAAGTCCACGTAGAGCGTATCCCGGAAACTTTTCATGGGATGGCGGTACGGGTTTTCCGCTGAAACGAACTGCGTGAGGCCGCGGTCCGCATACCATCCTCCGACTCTCGATCCGTCCACCGGTCTGAGGGGCACGAGCGGCCCGTCGTCCAGCGACAATATCATCACGCGGCTGTCTTGGGCCGTATAGGAGGAGCTCCACTTCACGACCGTCATGTTCTCTGAATCGACGCCTCCCCGTCCTCGGTGGGTCGTGCCGCGTTTCCAGTAGGTATATATCGTCAGGAGGTTGTAAAAGTCATGCGTAAACGTTTTCGTGTAACGGTACCCGCTTGTATTGCTTACCTCCACTTCGTAGACGAGCCGGTAATTGTCGGCGGTAAACACCTCTCCGGGGATGTAGTCCACCGAGAAACTGTACACGCCCGAAGGGTCGTTCAGCGGGAGGGTGACGGACGAGGTGAGCGGCTGCCCGTTGAAGAGGAAGGCTCCGTGCTGGCCTTGTAGAAGGCGAACCGTCGCCGAGAGGCTGCCGGCCTTTTGCGGGTCGTCCACGGTGATCGTAAGCTGCCGGCCGGGATCGTACAGGCAGTACCCCTCGAACCGATAGCCCTCGAAAGGGAAGTTGTCCGAAATCCCGACCTCGAACGCATCGACGCGGGTATCGACCACGTTTTCGCCCTTGATGACGATATTGAGCGTATATACCGTATTGCGGCGCACGTCGAAGTTGGTCGTGTTGTTCTCTCCCAGATATACGTCGTAGGTCAGCAGTTTGCCTTCGCGCTGTGCCTTGATCCGCAGGAAGGTCGCTCCTTCGGGTGCGTTGCCGGCGCATTTCTGCTCCTGCGAGGTTATCCCCGGCACTTCGCCCCGACAGTTCTCCGCCAAGAAGAACGTGCGCGATGCCTTGCGGTTCTCATATGATGCGATCGCCGAAAGCTCGGAAGAGGTGAGCTCACGGGCCTGCTGATCCTCCGCGAACAGCGTGGTGACACCTGCCATATCCATCACCTGCACGGATTGGAGCTTCAGGTCGTAGTCCACCCCGTAGAAGGAGATGTTGCAGACGATTTTGGCTACGTTGCGCCGAACGGTGACCGTAGCCTCCGGCATCCCTTTCCCGACCGTACATTCCGCATATCCGGACATGGGCAGCGACGTGTAACTTCGGGGTACGCGGAACTCATAGGCCGACAGCGTCTTCCGGCTCATCGGGCCCATATCTTCATGTAAATTGGCTACGGCATACACATCGTACCGGCCGGCGGGAATGGAACGCTCCAATACGCCGCCCTGCACGTAAAAGTGCTGCGACGGGCGTATGCCCTGCGGATCGAAGAGAAAAACGTTTATGTCCTCGACGGCCCGTTCGTCCGCGGCTCGGGTAATCGCCTGCGTTGCTTCCGGACACACCCGCAGCGTAAAGCGGGTCGCAGACTCCGCAGCCGGAACAATATCTTCTTTGGAACAACCGACCGCCGAAGCGAGCAGCGGCATAATTAAAATCAGTAGGTTTCTCATAATGAAAAATGGAAAAAAGGGAAAAGACAGGGACGATTGCACCCTGTCCCTTCCCTTCCGATGTTACATACCGATATTGACATCCTGATTGAACGGCCCTTCCCAGTCTGCGGGGGTGATCGTCACGGCCACGTCGGCACCCGTCAGGCCGCTGATATTCACCGTTACGCGGCGGTAGGTATTGCGGTTGATAGCCTTCCCCGAATCCCCGGCAAGTTCGATCTCGTAACTCACGGGCATCTGGTCGTCCGTCGTTCCGAAATCCCCGTCATGATCGTAAATGCCTTCGAGGGTCAGCAGTACGCTCTCGGCAGCCTTATCGTCCTCATTGCCGTAGATATAGAACAGATTGGCATATTTCCCGCTCTGCTCTTTCGCTGCCTGCGTATGGCTGAAAGTCTGTGCTGCGGACAGAGGCATGGTCTCCCCTGAATACTCGCGGTTTTGGGTTCCTCCGGAATGCGACGTGCCGACGTCGAAATAGAAGACCGAGGATGCCGCACGGGAAACAGTCGCCGAAGCGATCCGCACGCGACCGGGGTATGCAGAGGCGAACTTGCTGTCGGTCGTAGCCTGTACGGCTACCTTCGACACGAGCCTTTCGAGCGCGATCTGCACGGTGGTCGTCTGCCCGGCCTGTGCGATAACCTGCGTCGCCGAGCCGGTCATGGTAAACCCTGCGGAGCGTTTGGCCTTCGTCGTCACCTCGTCGAACGTACCGTTATAGTCCGCGATCTCGCTCTCGGTCTGGCTTCGCAGGTCGTCCAGTGTGCCGATCCCGGAAAGGGCGCTGCCGTTGGCGATGGCATAGAAGCTGTACGTTTGCCCCGGCGCGGCGTCCGGTACGGGAATGGTCGCCGTCTGTCCCGAAATCTCCGCAGCGGTGAAGTTGCGTTGCAGTACGGCGTCCCCGCTGCCGTCGAACACGAACAGCGTGAGGGAGTTGATCTTCTTCTCCCAGCTCTCGGCCGCAGCCGTCTGGTCGAAGAAGGCGCGGGTTTCGGGCGTCTTGTCCGTCAGGGTGATCTTCACTACGCTGCCCGTCGCCGAGTCTGCGATCTCGTCGGTGTGCTTGTTACAGGAGGCCAGCATGGCCAGGGCAGCAGTAGCCGCCAAAATCATCTTTTTCATAGATTTAATTGATTTTATGCCGCTTCGTGCGGCGGTTAATAAAAAGTGGTGGATGAATGTCAGTCGATGATGAATTTCAGTCCTATTCCGAACTGCGTGTGGAAATGCCCTGTCGTCGTGCCCCAGAGCACACGCTCGCGGCCCGATATGCAGAGCACGATGCGGTCGGTGATATAGGCTTCGGCCTCCAGCGTCACCGCGCCTCCGTAGAGGAATCCCTCGCGGCTTCGAATCGTGGAGCCGTCGTACAGCATTTTATCTCCCCAGTTCACTGTCTCGTACCCCAACAGGGCCGAGCCGCCGATGTAGAGGAAGAAAGTCTTGGAGCCGTCCGCGAGAAACTTATAGTAGTAGCCCCCTTCGCCCGTGAACTGCGCCACGGGGATACTCCCGGCTTTGTAGGGGTAATTGCGGCAGAGGTACTCCGCCCCGAAGACCCACTTGTTCGCACGGCCCGCATAACGGCTCATGGCCGCTCCGAAGTAGTACCCCGTGGTGCTGCGCCCGGAGGCGGAGTACCAGCCGTCCGCCATGCCCGCGCGTACCTCCAGCCCCCGCATTCCGGGCAGGGTACGCTGGGCATGGGCTTCCGGAGCCAAAGCCAGGCCGAGGGCCAGCGACAGCAGCAATGCCAACCGTTTCATGCTATTTGACCTTTAATTCGTTGATGACCTCGGCATGCACCAGATCGGCATTTTCGACCGTAAAGGTCTGGTGGCGTCCGCCTTCTTTCTCGTAGAGTTCCACCACGAGGTGCTTGTCGTCGGGAATGGTGAACTTCGGAAGCGTGAAGACCATGCGCTCGCTGCTCTTTCCCCGGATCACCTGCACGTTGTTGTGGGCACGCAGGGGCCGGATGACCTGCTCCTGAATGGCCGTGCGCTTGGCGACCTTCTTATCCGCGATCTTGAAGGTGAGGTGATCGACCTCGAAAGGCACGTTCGAGGAATTCTTCAGTTGCAGGTGGAAATAGAGCAGCCCGTTGTGCGAGTAGATGCCTTTGAGTAGATACTGGATGCCGAAACGCTTGCAGCCGATATGCTTTACCTCGCGGCGGTCGTTCTTGTAGATCGACCTCATAATGAGCTTCACCAGCAGCGGCGATTCGCTGCCCAGCTCCTCCATGTAGATCTCCAGCGCGTTGTTGGGGCGGTTCACCGCCTCGCCGTCGTGCAGGAAGTCGGTCATTTCGACCGATAGCTTCACAGGCTCGTCGGCATATTTGACGTTGAAGGTGTAATAGGCCCCGTCCTCGGTGATGACCGAGAGGTTGCTCTCGCGCGAGAAGTCGCGCAGGGCGGCCTTGACCCTCAATACGTTCTCCGTGCCGTCGGCTTTGGCGGCCAAAAGGTCGGCCGAGCCCAGATCGACGTAGCGGATGGCCGAAGGGAAAATAACGTGCGTGGTCTTGTTGAAAGTCACCTCCAGCGCGTAAGGCGGGATCATGCGGTCGAAGGTCAGCGGACGGGTCAGCCCGCCGAAGTAGTCGCCCGTCGAGGGTGTCGCGGCAGCCGATATGTCCGGCGCTGCGGTTTCGGCTGCCTCCTGCGCCGAAGCGCCCGTTACGCATCCTAAAAGTGCGAACGACAAAAGGATTTTTTTAACTGCGCCCGGCTTGTTTTTCCTCGTTACCGGCGAGCAAAGGTTTTGTGAGCGAACTGTGCTCTCGATTTTCTTTCGGTTCATAACTTGTCTTTCTTTAATGTGTTCGGTTTATGGATATTCAGTGGCTTGCGTGTTATTCCAGCGGGGGCAGCAGCAGGACACGATACCCGGCTTTGAGCGTCACCCGAACCTGCCGCATCTTCTGCCCGACGTACTGCGCCGTGCCTTGTATGACGCTGCGCCCCAGATCGGAAAGCAGTTGCGTCCCCGCATCGTCCGTAATGGTGATGCTGCTTCCCAATCCTGAACCCGCATTGGCGGCGATCTCCTTCACGGCGCTGATCTCGTCGGATGCGGGGACGCTGATGCCCTCGCCTCCGTCCATGTCATAAACCAGCAACTCGACCGGTATCACGCTGCCCCGGTATTGCACGGCGCTGACCGTGATCATCATGCGCTCCCCGTCGATACGGGCCGTGCCCGTAAGTACGGTGTTCGCGGGGATCAGCACGCCGCCGGCCCTCATCGGCTCGGTAAGGCGCAGGGGCACCTCCTTGCCGTCCGTCACGGTTGTCGTACGATAAATGCAGGCTCCGATGCTGTTTTTATGTACGGGGTTCTCGTTACCCGCCGCAGTATTGAATCCCCAGTTGCGGGGCTTCGTGAACTCCGCGACGAATACCGAGTCGGGCATCGGGGCCGCGAGGCGCGAAACGACCCTGTCTCTTATACACATCTCCGAGCCCACGAGACAGGCAGAAATCTCGT
>ENA-OZGF01000994-OZGF01000994.1-human-gut-metagenome-genome-assembly--contig:-NODE-994-length-9590-cov-4.369900_pt1 | contig 9590 bp, 9 predicted proteins | sample MGYA00245116_ERZ653657 | MGnify/ENA primary metagenome ERZ653657 (study PRJEB26926, sample SAMN06165034) | human gut metagenome | biome: ENVO:00009003; feature: ENVO:2100002; material: ENVO:00002003...
CTAGCTTCGTCGGCAGCGTCAGATGTGTATAAGAGACAGATCTTCAAAACAGGAAATTACACTCTTTCCTATTTCACGAACTGAATTATCTTCTTCCGTCAGTGCTTCTAAAATACGATTTCCCAGCAAATCATAATCCATATGCTTTAATTTTTCACATTCTTCTGTATAACAAAATGAACTTTCACACATAAAAATCACCTCACTTTTCAAAATAACCATATTCTTTAAAGCTGCAATATCCTTTGCCAATAATAATAAAATCAAGAAACTGCATTTCCATCATTTCTGATGCCATAACCAGTTTTCTAAAAACTGAAAAATCATCTTTGGAAGCTGCCACCGAACCACTGGGATGATTATGGACAAGAATCATTCCAGATGCACCACAAAGCAGTAAACGAAGAAAAACTTCTCTGGAACATAACAGTGATGCGTTTACGCTTCCATGTGAGATTTCAAAAAAGCCTATCGGTTTCATTGCGGAATTTACCGCCAGCATATGAACATATTCTTCTGCTTTACATTCCAAAAAGAAAAATTGATTCAAAACTTTTACAAGAACATCCGGACTGGTTATGGTTACTTCTTCTTGTAGAGAAAATGTATTCATTTGAGTTAGTATCGGCATCCGATCACCGTTTAATCTTACATCATATTGCCCTACTACCATATTCGCTCACTCCTTTATTTCAAAAGAGGAAGGAACTTTTGTTCCCTCCTCTAATCTGCTATTAATTCAAAAATTGACTTATCGTTCCATCCTTCCAAATGTATACACTATCAGTCAATTTATCTTCCAGCGCAACTGCAGTTGCATTAATCTCTTTCACCATGTCAGCAAAAGTAAGCAAGTCCGATTCCGATTGGAACGGAACACAAAGACACTCGTGAATCGAACTTGGCAGGATGGCAAAACAATTTCCCAGTTCAGGAACCAACATCGAAAAATTTGAGGCATCCAATAAGACACCGGCACCATTAATCTTAGACGTATTAGTTATCGCAATCATTGAAATATCCGTATCCGGATTACATTCAGGAACAGGAACTCCCATGCTCTTCATAACCTCACGTATATCCATGCATTGTATCTGAGCTTGAAGATTCCGTTTTGCCGCCTGAATCATTTCATCTTTGTCAACGTCCATGTTTTCTAATAAACAATCTGTTATTGTTATGGACGCAAGTTCCGATTCGATTTCCGAATGTACCGGAATATAAAAAGAAAAGGCTAAATCCATCTCGTGCCGATACACTATATGATTTTTCTTCAATTGAGCTATATTGTCATCAGAATAGACACGAGGAAGTACTTTCTGTAACAAATACTCACGATTTAAGAAGTCAGAGACTTCAATATTACAACCATGTTTTTCATAGCAATGACGAAGTTCCTCTACAATTTCCTCATCCGGACGGTTCCAAAAATCATCATCCATATAAAGGATTGGAGAACTGTTGTATTTAGCACTCTGCAAAACCAGTCCTCTTTTTACCTGGTTGTTTTTAAATCGCTCCTGCAGCCTTACGGAAAACTCATCTTGTTTCAATAAAGTGTTCAATTCGTTAATTCGTTCTGTTAATGTCATCATAATGAACTCCTTTCTGCGCCATGCGCTCAAAAAATAAAAAGTCCGGGATTTACTTAATCCCAGACTCTGTATTTACCATTAATTGTTGTTACAGTGCCAATAATCGCACTTAAAGCATCCCCCCAAGTGATTGCCTGTTTGGCCGCTTTCTGTTCCTTCATCCATTTTCGGAAATAAGGAAACTGTTGTCTGGAAGTCGTATCAAACACAAACTCCAGTTGCTTTTCAAAACCGTCATCCCGGCATCGTTCCATATATTGCAGATGTTCTTCTGAACAGTCAATTGCTGTTATGGTAACTACTCCGTGTGAAAGTTTTACGGATGTAATTTCAATCGTCATTGCTGCAGTCCTCCTTTTTGTCATGTTTATTCAGTTTTCAAGGTTCAAAAGCAACTCTTTGTTGCTGATTTTCGTAAATCACAGGTTATCTTTCTAAAACAAGGGGCAAGGCGTAGCCGGTACGCCGTCAGGGCAACCCTTGTTTTAGAAGGATGTTCTGTGATAGAAATATCCGGCAAACAAGAGTTTTTGAATCAGGAAAACAAATATGACAAAAGAAGGACTGCTGCGATACGCCCAGGGCAACTTGCTTTTCTTCCCACCGGGGAGATGTCACCGGACATTTCGCCCTGCGAACCGGTGACAGAGAGGGATAAGAAAAAAGCACTCATTCTTCCATATTTTTTTCTGAAAGAAAGAGTGCTTTTTGTCCTTTTGATTTAAATGAAATTATGCTATACTTTATTTTGTTGCCACCCCTATACCGGCACAGAGAGGGGGCGCGTACTTTTCGATGGATATACTTATTACTTTCATTGTTTCTATCATGGCAGGAGTAGTTTGCCACTACATATGCAAATGGTTGGATAGGAACAACTAAGGCAACCAGCCTAAGGCCTAAGCCACCTTGCCAAAACGGAACAAAAACCCCCATGAGCGGCCACTCATGGGGGTTTTGTCGTAACTTAACGATTAATACTTATTACTTTTGCCTAATCACAGTATATCAGATTTTTGGCAAAATACAACACTTTTAAGTATATTTATCATAAAAATTTAAACATCCCAAGCCGCCATATCTCCTGAAAAACTTTAGTGGCTGCCATGCATAGGAATACGCGGGTATCCGGCATGCGTCGTGTGCATGCCGATACCCCTGCGCATTCCTCAAGCGAAAGCGTGCATGGAGCCACTAAATTTTTTCTTTTTATTTTAAGACCATCCTTCTAAAGTTCTTCTTACCTTTTTTCAGCACCACACCATCACCGGCTAATTTCCCGCCGTCAATCTGTGCATGAATGTCAGTAATTTTTTCACCATCAATGGCAACACCCCCCTGCTGCACGGCACGGCGCGCTTCCGAATTGGATGGCACCATTCCGGATTTATTCAACAGATTAAGAATACCGATTGTGCCATTTTCCAAATCTTCATCGGTTAATTCTACGGTAGGCATTTCTGCCGCGTTTCCACTGCTAAACAATGCTTTTGCACTCTCCTGTGCTTTCAGGGCCTCTTCTTCTCCATGAACCAGTTTGGTAAGCTCAAATGCAAGAATTTCTTTTGCTTTATTTAACTGTGCACCTTCCCAGTCGGACATCGCATCAATTTCCTCCAATGGAAGGAATGTAAGCATGCGGATGCACTTCAACACATCGCTGTCATCCACATTTCTCCAGTACTGGTAGAACTCAAACGGTGATGTTTTCTCCGGATCAAGCCAGACAGCTCCCTTTGCGGTTTTACCCATCTTTTTGCCCTCTGAGTTTAACAACAGCGTAATTGTCATAGCATGCGCATCTTTTCCTAATTTACGGCGAATCAATTCCGTACCGCCGAGCATGTTGCTCCACTGGTCATCGCCGCCAAACTGCATGTTACATCCATAATCCTGAAACAGTTTGTAAAAATCATAACTCTGCATAATCATGTAGTTAAATTCCAAAAAACTGAGACCTTTCTCCATCCTCTGCTTGTAGCACTCAGCGGAAAGCATACGGTTTACACTAAAATGCGCTCCTACATCACGAAGCACTTCAATATAGTTCAAATCCATGAGCCAGTCTGCATTGTTGACAAGAATTGCTTTTCCCTCGGAAAAGTCGATAAAACGACTCATCTGTTTTTTGAAGCAGTCCACGTTGTGCTGAATCGTCTCCGGTGTCATCATCTGACGCAAATCCGTTCTTCCGGATGGGTCACCAATCATCGCGGTACCGCCGCCTACTAACGCAATCGGTTTATTGCCCGCCATCTGCAAACGTTTCATCAGGCAAAGTGCCATAAAATGTCCGACATGCAGACTGTCAGCGGTCGGGTCAAAACCAATGTAAAAAGTAGCCTTCCCATTATTTACCATGTCTCGAATTTCTTCTTCGTTTGTCACCTGAGCGATTAAGCCTCTGGCAACTAATTCTTCATATACCTGCATTTTTTCCTCCATTCTAAAGCTGCCGCTTTTTATAATAAAAAAATCTCTCACCCTATTCAAAGGACGAGAGATATCATATCCCGTGTTACCACCTTTTTTCACAATCGACTCGCATCGACTGCCTCATCAAGTACACCTGCCGTATGGCACGAATACTCCTGCACGATAACGTGTGCCGGGTTTCCCCTCTTCCGTCAGCACCTACCTGGTTTCAATGCCGAAGCTCCAAGATGTATTCCAAATAAGCGATTTCCCATGCCTCTCACCAGCCGGCTATTCTCTGTTGGCTCTTTCTTACTCGTACTTCTTCTCTTCTCTGCCTATGTGGGTATCTTAATATATCAAAACATTTTTGTCAAGAACACTTTTTGTAAAAGAACTGACACATATCCTTCATATAATAAGGCATGATTTCTTGACAAACATTAGGAAATGTGCGATTATGAAAGAACTTGGCGTCATGTTTAAAGTCATGCCGTCAAATAGTAAATGGAACAGAATGGAGGTTTTATCATGAAACGTACTTACATAAGAAGTTTGCTTGTGTTCGTATTTGCTTCTTTGTTTCTGACATTTTCCTTTGTCAGCACACCGGCAAAAGCTGCGGCTGCTGCTACAGAAGCACCATCTACGCACAAAGCGGTTTTGACTACAAATCGTGCCGCCGGCACAGCAAACTACACCGTAACCGGTCTGGATTTGGCATCCGATACCGCACTTACGATTAATGCAGTCAATTCTTCCACAAAGAAAACTGCTTTTACAAAAAATATCACTCTCGACGAGACCAACTGCAAAGAAGGCACTTTTACAGGAAACATTACTTTGGCGGACTTAAAATATGCATTTGCCAATTATACAGTAACCGTAACAATTGGTACAAAAACATTGACCGCCGGCACTGCTGACTTTACGATTCATACAGCAAAAGCAGGTCTTTCCATCACAGGAAATACCGGCTCCGCTGTCCGTACTGCTGCCTTCGTATCAAAAGAAGCCACAGGCGGTGTTTTAGTTCCCGGTACCGGAAACCAGATTTCCATCCAGATTTGGAACAAAAACCGCGCAGAATCCACTGCAGTAACCGTGGGCAAAGCAATGGCATTGAATGCGAACCAGAACTGGTCTGTTGATGTTTCCAAATCCGGAAATTATTATGGCAAATGGGGCGCAAAGGCTGTTGTCACAAACAGCAATTGGAAAACACAGTATACCTTAGCTTCCACTGAATATAATGTTATTCCTTCCTGCACTTCATTTGTTACAAAGAAAACAAAAGCATTGGAGAAGAAAAAGGCATTTGCCATTGAACTTAGCGGATTGACTAACGTATTCGGCGTAAATGGTGTAACATTCCAGGTATTTAACAGCGATGGCAGACAGGTTGCTACACTTTCCGGCAAGAAAAAGACAGCTTCTTATTATAAAGAAGTTACGATGAAAACCTTAAAATACAATTTGGATTTATTTACAATTAAAGCGGTTGTGATCGATTCCAACAATAAAACTTATACGCTTGCACAGACAACAAAGGCTGACCAGCGTATGAAAAAGGGAACTCTTACCGTTACTAAAAAGAAAAATGCAACCTGCATCTATAAATTGTCCGGAGCTTATGTTCCCGGCAATATCAAAAAGGTTGAATTTGATATTTACCGGATTAAAAACGGTAAAAAGAAAAAGCTTGGCACATACAAAGCAAAAGCTTCTTCCAATAAAAAGACCTACACCGTAACAGTAAAAAATGAAGCAAAAGGAACTTACGAGGTTCGTGCATTTGCGACATCCGCATGGAAAAGCAGACTGTTGCTAAAAAAGAAAAAGTTCAAACTGAAAAAGTCAGACCTTGGTAAAAACGGCTGGTATTATGAAAAATATAAGGGAAAGAAATACAAATTCTATTATATTAACAATGAAAAACAGACCGACCTTACTAAGATTTTGAAACTGAAAAAAAGCAGTTCCTCTCATCAGAACAAGTTTTACATCGAAGTAAACCGTGCCGCATGTGTTGTTACGATTTACATGTACAACGATGAGACAAACAAATACGATATTCCGGTTAAAACGTGTTCTGTATGTGTCGGCAGTGACATCTGGACCGTTGCCGGTACCGGTGGCCTCCATGAGAAGTCAGCATATACTCCAATAGGTACATATTCGGTATGCACAAACGGACAGTCCGTAAAATATACGATGAAACCGATGCATGAGCCGGATGGCAGTACCGTATATGCGCGTTGGGCAACACACATTGTCGGCAATGTTTATTTCCACTCAATTGCCGTTGGCACACAGTCTCATTATGCACTGCCTGCTGTCACCTACAACAAGCTTGGCAAACCTGCTTCTGCCGGATGTATCCGTATGGCAGTAGCTGATGCGAAGTGGATTTACGATTATACTTCAACCGGCAATACCATTAAAATCGTAAAGGGAAGCACAAAGAAACCGGGGCCTCTCGGCAAAGCAAAGACCATCAAAGTGAAAGGTGGCATCAACTACGACCCAACGGATCCCGGTGTACCGGATTCCCGCAAGAAAAAAGATTATAAAGCAAAAAGAATCAGTGGATATCTGACCAAAAAAGGTAAAAAAGTCGGATACTAAAAAAAGAAAAAAGCTGCAAATTGGTGAATCTCACCGGTTTACAGCTTTTTTTATATCTGTTATTTTTCTTTCTTTATGTTTTCCCTATCCCGGTTCATAAACGATTTGGCAAATTGAATATAAAGCCAAAACAGAATTGGCAGTAAAATGCTGGAACCAATACACATTTTAAACAATTCCGGTGCCGCCTTTGATGTGGTGATTCCTGCAATCAAAGTTACAATATACAACGCAACTAAAAAGATTACACCAATAATTGCTGCAATACGCACACCCTTCGGATATGAACTTTCAAATTTTTCTTTTTTTTCTTCTGCCATCTTACCATTCCTCCTTATCTGCTCCAATTTTCTTCATATGCTGCTTAATTTTCTTTTCATAACCATTCTCCGATAAATGGAAAAACCGCTCAAATTCCGCCTCATCCGGCAGATACTGCTGTCTTACATAATGATTTTCGTAATCATGGGAATACTGGTACCCGATGCCATGTCCGAGTTTTGCCGCACTTTTATAATGGGCATCCATCAAATGTGCCGGAATTCGGTAATTCGGATGCGTTTTAACATAATCCATGGCATCATCAATTGCAACAATTGCTGAATTGCTCTTCGGTGCACATGCCACATAAAGCGCCGCCTGCGAAAGCACAATTCTTGCCTCCGGCATACCAAGCCGCTCAACTGCCTGTGCCGCCGCGGTCGCCACGACAAGAGCCTGTGGGTCAGCATTTGAAACATCCTCCGCCGCACAAATCATGATTCGTCTGGCAATAAATTTGATGTCCTCACCGGCATACAGCATTCTCGCCAGATAATAAACTACGGCATCCGGGTCAGAGCCCCGCATACTTTTAATAAATGCCGAAATGGTATCGTAATGATTATCCCCTGTTTTATCATAGCGGAGTACACGTTTTTGAATACATTCCTCGGCAACTTCCATCGTAATATGAATTTTGCCATCTGCACCTCTCTCGGTTGTCAAAACACCAAGTTCAATCGCATTTAAAGCACTTCTGGCATCACCACCGCTGATGTCCGCAAGAAATTCCAAAGCGTCTTTTTCGATGACTGCATCAAAACTGCCAAGTCCCTTTTCTTTATCTGTCACTGCACGCAGCAAAAGTTCCTTGATTTCATCTTTTTCCAATGCCTTTAATTCAAAAATAATCGAGCGGGACAAAAGCGCACCATTTACTTCAAAATACGGATTTTCCGTTGTTGCACCAATCAAGACAATGGTACCGTCTTCAACAAACGGAAGCAAATAGTCCTGCTGGCTTTTATTAAAGCGGTGAATCTCGTCAATAAACAAAATCGTCTTGCGCCCGTAAGCGCCCCAGTTTTCTTTTGCTTTTTCAACAACTTCTTCCATATCTTTTTTCCCGGCCGAGGTCGCATTAATCTGGAGAAATGCTGCACTTGTCGTATTGGCAATCACTTTCGCCAGTGTCGTTTTCCCAGTTCCCGGCGGTCCATAAAAAATCAGCGAACTTAATTTATCTGCCTGAATTGCCCGGTACAATAATTTATCTTTTCCGATAATATGTTTCTGTCCCACAACCTCGTCCAAGGTAGTCGGACGGAGTCTTGAAGCAAGTGGCGATTCGGTCTCTTTTTTCTGCTCGCTCATATAATCTAATAAATTCATGATTCCTTTCCTTCCTGCCGTTTATCCATCTGTATAACTTCGTCTCCATGGAAACCATAACACAGTTTTTCGCCCCGTTCAAGTTTAGCTTTCGCAGCTGTTTTCTCCGTCAGTGCCGTTTCAAATGAATCAATTTTCTCCTCCGGCACCAAAAACCGAAACACAACCTCATTTCCATATTCACACGATAACTCGTGAATCTCGTTGGTTCTTGCTAAATATTGGATTTTTCCAACCTCGTTATAATCCACTGTAACGGTCAGCGGGTAACCGGTCTCTTTTTCTAAAAGTACACAGTGATTTAATCCCTCTTTCATCGCACCGGAATACGCTCTTACAAGCCCCCCAGTACCAAGAAGAGTTCCTCCAAAATATCTTGTGACGACTGCCACAACATTATAAATTCCCTGTCCATCCAAAATATCCAACATCGGTCGGCCGGCCGTTCCTGATGGTTCCCCGTCATCGCTGCAGCGCACCGTATCCTTATTTTCACCTAAAATATAGGCAAAGCAGTTATGTCTGGCATCATAATATTTTTTCCGCATCGCGGTAATTTTTTCAAGTGCTTCTTCTTCCGTTGTGACCGGAAAAATGTTCGCAATAAAACGGGATTTCTTTTCTACAATTTCCCCTTGTCCACCTTCGTAGAGTATCTTAGATGCTGTTTCCATCCGTTTCGTTCCTTTCTCTTACTTCGTTCCTACTCCTTACTATTATAGTAATTGCCCTTTCCCTTTTCAAGAGTTTTTGTTATACTAAAAAGAAAAGAAAACATTCAGGAAGGAAAGGACCGCGCATGAATTTTAGTCATAAGGGAATCCAGAATCGAAAACATCAGCTTGAATCCGCAGCCACTCACCGTCTGCACAAATTACAGCTTATGGGAATTCGTCTTACTCTCATCGGGCTTATTTTTATCAGCCTTTTTGCCGGAAGTTTCCTGATTGGGATGTACACAAGCATCTTATCTTCGACACCGGATGTGAACTCTATCCAGATTGTTCCAAAGGGCTATACAACGACAATTGTGGACAGTGAGGGAAATCCGATTCAGTCCTTAGTTGGAAAAGATGCCAACCGTGAATATGTTACATTGGATAAAATTCCGGAGAATCTCCAAAATGCCTTTATTGCCATTGAGGACGAGCGTTTCCGCAAGCATAACGGCGTGGATACGCAGGGCGTTTTACGCGCACTGACCATCGGCATAAAAAACAAGGGCGATTTTACACAGGGTGCCAGCACGATTACACAGCAGTTATCTGTCTCTTATACACATCTGACGCTGCCGACGAA
>ENA-OZGF01001022-OZGF01001022.1-human-gut-metagenome-genome-assembly--contig:-NODE-1022-length-9338-cov-4.917699_pt1 | contig 9338 bp, 6 predicted proteins | sample MGYA00245116_ERZ653657 | MGnify/ENA primary metagenome ERZ653657 (study PRJEB26926, sample SAMN06165034) | human gut metagenome | biome: ENVO:00009003; feature: ENVO:2100002; material: ENVO:00002003...
TTCCTGATTAAAATCAAAGATTTTAATCAGGAAATAGTATTAGAAATTGTTTTTGGAAAAAGAGCCGCCAGCCCCAAACGGACGTAAAAAAGCCTCCGGAGAAGAACTCCGGAGGCGGATGATCGATTTGATTACTTTGCGTATTCCACGGCCTTGGTTTCCCGGATGACGTTGACCTTGATTTGTCCGGGATATTCCAGCTCGGACTCGATCTTCTTGGCAACGTCCCGCGCCAGAAGGATCATGTTGTCTTCGGTCACAACCTCGGGCTTGACCATGATCCGCACTTCCCTGCCGGCCTGAATGGCGTAGGCCTTTTCAACACCGGGATAGGATCCGGTCAGCTCTTCCAGCTTCTGCAGACGGCGGATATAGTTCTCCACGTTCTCACGCCGTGCGCCGGGACGGGCGGCGGAAATGGCATCGGCTGCCTGCACCAGAACCGCGATGACGGTCTTGGGTTCCACGTCGCCGTGGTGGGCTTCGATGGCGTTGACGATGACAGGGTTTTCCTTGTACTTCCGGGCAAGATCGGCGCCCAGCTGTACATGGCTGCCTTCCACCTCGTGGTCGATGGACTTGCCCAGATCATGGAGCAAGCCGGCACGCTTTGCCATGGCGACGTCCACGCCAAGCTCCGCGGCCATCAGACCGGCGATATGGGCAACCTCAATAGAGTGATTCAGAACGTTCTGACCGTAAGAGGTACGGTACTTCTGGCGTCCCAGAATTTTGACCAGCTCGGGGTTCAGGTTGTGAACGCCGGTCTCGTAGCAGGCGCGCTCGCCCTCCTCGCGGATGGTGCGGTCAACTTCCTTCCGCGCCTTTTCCACCATGTCCTCAATGCGGGTGGGATGAATGCGGCCGTCCACAATGAGCTTCTCCAGTGCCAGCCGGGCAATCTCCCGACGGACGGGGTCAAAGCTGGAAACGGTGATGGTTTCGGGGGTATCGTCGATGATCAGATCGACGCCGGTAATGGTCTCCAGTGTGCGGATGTTCCGGCCTTCCCGGCCGATGATGCGGCCCTTCATCTCGTCGTTGGGCAGCGTGACCACGGAGACGGTGGTCTCGGCGGCGTGATCGGCGGCGCAGCGCTGAATCGCGGTGGCGATGATCTCGCGGCCCTTTTCCTCGGCCTCGTCCTTCAGCTGCGCCTCGATCTCCTTGATCTTCATGGCGGCTTCGTGACGAACCTCGTCCTCAATGCTGTGAAGCAGAAATTCCTTTGCCTGATCCTGTGTCAGACCGGAAATCTTTTCCAGCTCCGTCAGCTGCTGCTGCTTGAGCTGGTCGGCCTGTGCCTGAGTCTCGGAGACCTTCTGGAGCCGCTTGGCAAGCTCCTCTTCCTTGCGTTCAAAGGCTTCGGTCTTCTTGTCCAGAGTGGCTTCCTTTTGTTCCAGACGGCGCTCCTGCTTGCTTAGCTCGGCGCGGCGTTCTTTGACTTCCTTGTCGTGTTCTGTGCGAGATTTATGGATTTCGTCCTTGGCTTCCAGAAGCATTTCCTTCTTGCGGTTTTCACCGGAACGGATAGCCTCGTTGATCAAACGGGTAGCCTCTGCTTCGGCAGAGCCGATCTCCCGCTCAGCGACCTTCTTGCGGTAACCGATGCCAAGGCCGAAGCCGACGCCCAGTCCCACCAGAATGCCAACGGCGATGATGAGAAAATGATACCATTCCATAAATTTGCAGCACACCTCCTTCTTAAAAAATAAGGGCAGAAGGGGTGGCGCATTGATCCCCATGTGAAATTAAGCATAACAGCCAGCCGGAGACACCGGCCGGCAACTTTTTGTGCAAAATCAGACGCCATGAGGCGCAAACGCATACCCCGGCTCCACCGCCGGTTATCAATGAAACGCGGCACCCGGAAAGCGGCGCAGCGTACACCATACCGAATCTATTCTACTAGCATTGGGAGGGAATGTCAAGGATAAAAAGGCAAATAAATGGTATAAAATCCCATACATGCCGTTTTCTCAGGGCAGAATTGGCAAAACAGGCTGCGAAAAAAGAAAAATGAATCGGATTGACAATAACTTGTGTTCGTGTTAAGATAACCCGGAAGGCCGGATGGGAAGCAGACAGCGGCGCATCCGGCGGAAATAAGCGGGCATGGTGGAATTGGTAGACTCGGTGGATTTAGGTTCCACTGCCAAAAGCGTGCAGGTTCGAGTCCTGTTGCCCGCACCAAACCAATATAATCCGAACCAATTCTTCCCTGTGGGAGATGGGTTCGGATTATTTGTTTTCTTTGGGAGGTTTGAGGAAACACATTTCCGAAACGGCGTCGTCAAGCGGGCGGAGTCCAAGCCGAGAGGCGTAAGAAAGTAAGCAGCATTTGAGGCAGAAGAATGTGCGCACGAAAAGCTTTGAAAGCTGTACGTTCAATTACCATTCAAGGGCGTGGACTGCGTCTTCAAGTCTCTCAGCGGCAAAGGATTCCATTTCGTCTGATGGTGTCTATATTTATCTTACTGCGAGTCCTGCGTTACCTGTGGCTTGAGTCCCAAAGATATATCTGAGGAAGCGGTCTTTGAACCAAGGCACTCGGCCACGACTGGAGCAAGTGGGTGTCCAACGGCGACGGCACTCACACCCGCAAGGAGACGGTCAACTGCTCCGGCGGCACCACAACTTGTGTGGAGCAGGCGAACTGTAAGGACCGCGGCGGCAAATATGGCAAAAGGATGCCGCAAACCACACCGGCACAAAGGAACGGACGATCCCCGGCACCAGTCACGAGCAGAAATGGTCGTGCTGCAGCGATGTCGTTGCTGCCAAGGAATCCTACAGGGTCATCGCAAAAAAAACGACGTTCAGGTAGGCCGGAGAGAAGGCCCGCACCTGTGAGGCCTGCGATCACACTGAGGCGGCGGAGATCCCCGCCACTGGCACCGGCGGACTGCCGTCGCCGAAGGCCGGCGGCGGCAGCCACATCTGCATGTGGGCAGGCATCCTCTGCATATGCTGCTGCACCTGCTCCCAGACCTCCCGCTCGATAATCGGCTCATGGGCATTCTTGAACACGGCCCAGTTTTCCTCCGGATTCGGAATGCGTAGCCGTAGTCCTTCATATCCTGAACAGAGAGCGCGGGATCAGGCATTTCCGACACTTCCTTGACCTCAAGGTCGAGAAGGCGGAGAGTGTCATCGTCAAAGCCGTTGTAGACATCATCAAGGACGAGCTTGCCGCGCTCATCGACAATGATACAGGCAGCTTCATCGCCGTAGGTGTCATGCTCCATCAGGTAAAAGCTGTGACCGCCGACTTCGTGCCGGTCAATGGTGTGCCACGTCCCGATGTGACCGGCAACCGTCAGACCGGAGGTGTCGGCATTCATCTCAAAGTCCTTCCGCTCGGTAGCTTCCTGCTTCTGCTGCTCCTTCGAGATCATGGGGATCGCAACAATCTTATCGCCCAACTTAACAAACTGCTCCGGCACTTTGAAGTGGTCAGAGAACTTCTGCATCTGCTCTACGGTCAGAGAGCCGAAGCTGTCATCCGTCAAGCCAACTACCATGAATGTTCCGGCAACAACGTCGTAGATGTCACCGTCCTCATCACGCAGAGCGCGGTTCAGGGGCAGACCTTCCAGCTTGCCTTCCTCGTTGCAGACTAAGGCAACCGGGTCTTCGTAGGGATAAATTGCCTCGATGCAGCCGCCGACCTCATGCTGCAAGGACTTGAGATCCGAGTCAATCTCCTTCACATAAGGCTCCTTTCCCGGCTCAACGACGAGAACGGCGATGGTGCTGTCACGCTCGGCGGCTTCCCCTGAGCCGGTAATCCGGTATTCGTCGGGAATATCGTCAAGCTCACCGTCAAACTGCCTGTCCCACCTCTCGCTTGCGACGCGGACATAGCCTTCATCGGTGAAGCGTCCCTGCTCATCCATCGCAATGTCGCGCCCATAGCGTTCATAGTCGATGTAATTTGCCAGAGGACCGAGATCCTTTTCGGAGTAGATACCGGCTTCGTGGGCGTAATAATAGCCGAGGTCGGATTCGTCGTTGATACCGGGCATGATGTCGTAGCAGTCCAGATTGAACGTCAGGTTGATGAGATCGTCGATGTCGCTGACCTCATCGCAGCCAGCCTCCATAATGGCAACGAGCTTTTCCTGATCGCTCAGGGAAAGCTCGTCAATCAAAGCGGCAAGGTAGTTGAGCTTATCAAGGCTCTCGTACTCGCCAAGCATCTTCTGGACGCCGTAGATCGGGCATTCGTAGTCGGTAATAAACCACTCTTCATAGGGCTGACCGAACTCATCCTGCTTGCCGATCCCGATACGCTCAAAAACCATCTGCATCTCTTCTTCGGTGGTGGGCAGCTTCACCCACTCACCGACCAGCATACCCTCGTTGTACTTGCCAAGGTTCGTGACGAAGGCTTCAAAATCACCGTCTAATACGGGCATAGGCATCCTCCTTTCAGTCATCCACCATGCCGTCCGGCATGATATACAGTTCCTCAAACTCAGCATCGGTCATGGCTTCGAGCTTCCGGACGGTCTTATACATCAGCTCTGCGATCTCGCCGTCCATGTCGTTCAGGGTGACGCTCTTCATATCGTCGATCAGCCGCTTCCGGCTGGACGTGTTGAAGCAGCACATCAGGTTGATTTCTTCCACGGTAAAGTTTTTCATATCAGAGTTCCATATCCTTTCCTTTTGATTTCTGTGGTTTCGGTGTGTGGGTCGGCTGTGCCTTCTGTGCGGATTTCAGTTTGTCACGGATGGATTCACGGGCAGTGGGCTTCTTCGGGGTAGTGTCGTAGATGGCAGTTCCGGCATCCTCCACATAGGCGCGGACATACTGGATGCTCTCAGAAAAGCGAATGGGGCGGTTCTTGTCCTCGATGTTGGTCAGCCGGACTTCATCAGCGGCAAAATCAACCGCGTCGATTCTGCACTTGATCCCGTCCACATTCAGCGTCGCGCCGACAGGAATGTAATCTGCGGCTTTGAGTTCCTTGAAGGTCTCGCCGTCCTTGCTGAGAAAGACATCTGCGCCGGACTTCCAGAGCTTGTGAGAACCGGCTACCCACGCGGCTTCACGGAAGCCGGTCACCGGCATGGAGGGCTTGCCGCGTACCTTCTTCTCAAGGAGCTTTGTGCCGAGCAAGGGCGCGGCTTTTTCCGCGTCCTTGCCGTACAGCTCAAAATAGCCGTTCTGGGCAAAGCAGACCAGTGCGTCCGGATGAGCCTTTTTGACTGCCTCGTACTTGCGGAGTTCTACAACGGGCAGAGGCGAAAGCGCCTCTGTCCTTTCTGCCTCCGGCAGTCTGTCACGGCGGCTTTTCTGCTTGGTCAACACTTCTGCCAGAGCCTCCGCGTCCTTTGGGAGCGTCTGGTGGATTTTGACGCCGCCATGCTCACCGACCAGAGCCATTGCTGCATCGAAGCTGCTGCGGCAGGGGGAGTCCAGCACATAGCCGTCTGCAAAGGTCAGCCGGTCATGATCCGGCGCAACCGAGTTCTGCGCCACATTTGCCGCCTGTTCCCGGTAGTTGATCTCAAAGACATCTCCGAAGACCTTGCCGTGCTTGACGGTTTTCGGGATAATGACGCGGGCAACGCACTCGTCGTAGGTCTGCTCCGCATAAAAACGGAAGGTGTTGTGATCTCGCGTTCCCTGAATAAAGACCTGATTTTCATTGAGGCAGTGCGTTCCATGCGGACGGCAGAACCACATCAGCGTCTTGTCTTCGGGATTCTGGCTTTCGGCAGCGCGGCGGATGATGCGCTTGTCGATGTCGAAGTCTTCCTTGTAGCTGTCTACATGACTGTCCACGAGCTTCTGCAGCTCCGCAACGATGTCAACATCTGTGTATTTCTTCATGCGTCTCCTTTCTCACAACTCCATGTCGTGCGTTTTGGATTTGACCGGAGACTTCTTCTCCGGCTGCTGTTTTGCGGCAGTCCTGAGCTGATCGCGGATAGAGGGCTTTTCCTGCTTCTGCTCCTGCTTGACGTATTCCAGCGTCGGCATCAGCTCACGATAGCAGCCCTGTGTTTTCCGCGCCGCATGACGGCGATGGATTTTGAACAGCGGCTCACCGTTCTGCGTGACCGTGTTGCCCTCGATCCTGACGCCGTTCCGTGCCAGCAGATTGAAGGAATGGTTAGAGGCGCGATAGGACGCCCGCATTCCGTCATTGTTATAGGCAATCTGCCCCTTGAGCGTGTCCATGACGGCGGCTTTGATTTCCTTCTCTTCCGCAGTCAGACGGTGTGCCTTCGGTGCTTTCGCTGCTTCCTCCGGCAAGGGAGCAAAGGGAGACTTGACCTCCACGGTTTTTACCTCAATAGAGGTAATCTCATCGTTCTCCCATGCAACGACCTCCGGGTCTCTTTCCGCTGCTTTCTCAGGCATGACTCCCTTTTGAGCTTCGGTCTGCTGACGGAACGCATCCACGAAAAGTGCCGTCAGTCCGGGATTGGGTTTATCCACAAGGAATCGGGAGGCGTTTTCGGGGCAGACATCAACGGTCTTCGCCCATTCCTTGAGGGGCTGCGGAATGCGCCCGTCAAAGTCTTTCTGTTGAATGGTGTTTGCGAGGACATACCGGACGCGCTCCGGAGAGAACTGCTCAAGGACACTTTTCACGGCGGCATCCGCATCCAGCCGGTTATCTCCGTAGTTGGCGGTGATTGCCGCCTCAATCGCACGGCGGCATTCCACGTTTGCAGCGAGAGAAGCACGATATGACTCCAGCTCACCGGCTTCATAGGCATAATTCGCCGTCTCGCGGTAAATGGGGACTTCCGGCTTTTCCTCCGGAACAGCTTCCTTTACGGGAGCTTCGACTTCCATCTCTGCGGACTGTGCTTTCTCTGCCAGCAGCACCTTGAGCTTGGCGTCAATGCCCTCGATCATCTCAGCCGCCGTCTTGCGGATGGTGTCCAGAGAGCTTTTCAGTTCCTTGGTTTCCTTGCCGGATGACCAACCGGCGATGTAACCGAAGGAGTAGTCCGAGGTTTCAATGCCGTACCGTTGGCAGACGGTGTAGGCAACGCTTTCCGCTTCAACCTCCTTGGTGTGCCGATCCTTCTTATCTTCTGGCGCGGCTTTCTCATCCGGCTTGACGGCGTGGAGCTTTGCGTGGGCGATCTCGTGAATGGCGGTTTTGACCGTCTGGATTTCGCTCATGCCCTCCTGAATGGCAATGCGGCTTTCAACCGGCGAGAAGAATCCCTTTGCACCGCCCGGAATGTCCTCAAAGGAAATAGGGACGGGAGATTCCTGCCTGAGCGCGTCGAAGAACGCCTCGTAGTTTTCGACGGTGCCTTTCAGCTCATCGACGATGATGTCCGGAAGCTCCTTGCCGTCCGTCTGGGAAACATCGAAGACACTCACCACCTTGAAGGCAGGGCGCAGAACCTCAACCGTCTCTGTGACAGCCTTCCCATCTGCGCCGATCACTGGTTTCTGCGTCGCGGGGTCAATCTTCTCACGCTCTTCCTGCGCCTTGTACGGCGCGGGTGCAAGAATCTTGATGCCCTTTTCGCCCTTCATGACCTGACGGTCAAAGTTGCGCTGCCACGAGGTATAACCGGCAACATAGGTTGCCTCCGGCTTCTGCATCGCAATGAGCAGCGTGTTGTTGAAGGAATAGTTGTAGAACTTGGACATCGTGCGGAGATATTCCTTGAACCGCTCGGATTCAAAAAGCTCCTTGATGCCCTGTTCCAGCTTGTCCGTGATTTCGCGGACTTGCTGTGCATTTTTGTTTTCAGCCATCTCAAACCTCCTTTTCTTATTTGCTTTTGGGCGAAGAAAACCCCGTCTGGGATTTGCTCAGTAAACGAGCCTTTACCTCAGACGGGGTTTCTCTGCGCGTCATCCGACGATGGAAGATGTTATCCTCGTTCTCCCATTCAATCAGCCGGTCAAACATATCCGGGTGCTTTGTGACCATGTGCAGCAGCTCCGAGTCACTGGCGTTGGGACAGAACCAGCAGCCGTTTCTTCGGCAGTGAGCGTAGATTGGGGAAAGCAGCCCGTGTTCCTGACAGAGCTTGTAGGCGTCCGCCTCGGTCATACCGTATTTGGCAAGCAGACTGACCTTCGTTATTCCATCCAGACGAGCAAGGCGTTTTGGCTCATCCTCCGCGATGCCGACATAGCTCACAGTGTCCGGCGAGAGTGCGGCATTGTACTTGCGGACTGGCGGGATTTTGCAGTCACGATTGACTGCACACATACCAGCCCATGCAAAGCCGCGAACCTCGCCCTTGTGCGGTCCGCGGGTGATGACATGATGGAACACCTCATCGTAGGTCTTGTCCGCGTGGAGAATGGTGAACTTGATGCCCAGCTCCTTTTCGCAGAAGGGCTTGAGCCGGTCATAAATGAAGTCCCGGTGTTCCGGGACTTCGCCGCTTGTGTCCTTATCAAACATGACCTCGCTGAAAACTGCCTCGTCCAGCGGTTCATTGTGCTGTGCAGCCAGCAGGAGCGTCGCTACGCTGTCTTTGCCTCCGCTGCATGAAGCAACATACTTTGGGCGGGTCATCGATCAAACTCCATCTTGAAGCTGACGTATTTGCCGCCGCTGTCATCCAGTCGGATCACCGCATCGTAGAGCTGAGGCTTCTTCGGCGTGTAAAGCCCGGTCACGCGGCACCAGCCCTTGTCCAGCAGCTCCTTTGCAATCTTCTTGGTCAGCTTCTTTTTCTTGCTGGAAAAGAACTTGTTGTCTTCCCACAGGCAGAAGGAGCATTCCTTGTTCGAGCAGTAGAAGTTGCCCTTGCCGACATAGACCGGAGAGCCGCAGCGGGGACATTTGCCGATTTCCTCCTTGCCCGTGCCGAAACGCTGGGCTTCGGCATCAGAAAGAAACGGGTAGGCTTTTACCAAATCTCCGGTCATTCGGACAATGCCGCTGAGAAAGCCGTCCGCATCTGCCTTGCCGCGCTCAATCTCCATGAGCGTGTTTTCCCATTCCGCCGTCATTGCGGGAGAGGTGATCTGTTCCGGCAGGACGCAGACAAGGTTGCAGCCGTCCTTTGTGGGAATGAGGGATTTGCCTTTGCGCTCTGCAAAGCCGGATTTCACCAGCTTTTCAATGATACCGGCGCGGGTCGCGGGAGTGCCGAGACCTTTCTTCTCGGTGTCATCGTCAAACTGATCGTTTCCGGCAGTCTCCATCGCAGACAGGAGCGTGTCTTCCGTGTACTGCTTCGGGGGTGTCGTAAAGTGTTCGGTGACGCTGGCGGACACACCATCCAGAACATCGCCCTCATGGACTTCGGGCAGGGACTTCATGGGATCGTCCTTTTCCTTCGTCTTGAGGGAAGCCTTGAACCTGTCTCTTATACACATCTGACGC
>ENA-OZGF01001026-OZGF01001026.1-human-gut-metagenome-genome-assembly--contig:-NODE-1026-length-9296-cov-4.095120_pt1 | contig 9296 bp, 9 predicted proteins | sample MGYA00245116_ERZ653657 | MGnify/ENA primary metagenome ERZ653657 (study PRJEB26926, sample SAMN06165034) | human gut metagenome | biome: ENVO:00009003; feature: ENVO:2100002; material: ENVO:00002003...
ACTTGTGTTTTAAAACACTGAAAATTTGCCGATGTGGCAGCGAAATCAAATTGTAAGCAAAAAATCAGCCGAAAGTGGGGCTGAAAACCTCATTTTCGGCTGATTTTTGCGATGTTAGCACCAAACGGTGCGTAAATCAAGGGTATTTGCACCAAAAGTTACTTGTTTTCTTCCGTTTGAAATGCGAACTTATATATCGTCGGGAACGCGTCCTTGTTCACCTGTCTTGCGGCTATCAGTAAACCTTTTAAGCGCATTCTAATGTCTGCGTTATCGGGATCATTTTTTAGCTCGTTGTACGCAATGATGATTTTTTGGCGCATGGAGTTTTTTAACACAATTTTTCCCGTAGCATCAATAATAACACCTGTGACCAATTTGGGATAGAGCTTTGTATACCGCTTAACTTTCTTTTTTGAAATCTGGTAATTGTATTTTCTAATGATCGCAATGATCTTGTCCATAAAGTCCTTTGAAATTCGATTCTCACTGGAAAAAGTCACATCATCCACATATACTGTCATGGTAATATTATTATCATCCGCGATTTTTTGCATTTCGTCAAACATTTGGTGATTCACCAAATAGGACAATATCTGACTTGTTGGTGCTCCCGATATAAGATGGTTATATGTTGAAACGCCTTTCTCCTTTAAGAATAAGCGTATCTCGTCTATATTTTTCGTGTTTGACGTTTCTAAGTCAATAGTTGTTAGATCCGTCAAAAGCTGTGCAACATCTGGAGAACAGAGTAAGTCCTCTGCAAAAAAGCGATAAACCGTGTCGCGAGTTATGGACGGAAAGAATGCTGTCAAATCTATTTTGTACAGGTTCCTTCGGTTGTTTCCTACATGAAATCGAGCATTGTCAGCATATGATCTACCTTTTATCCCAGAAAAAACATTATCCGGAACCGTAATTCGTCCCAGACAGTTTTTTATTCGCTTTTGAATAATTTTTAGCTCCTCATGTGGGGGCTCAATCAAACGAGGTTTTCCCGATTTATCAATATAGGGAGAAACCAATGAAGCAATATGTGTTTGCCTCATCATTTGATTGTTATTTATACGAAGCAATCTCTTTAACAATTTTTTTGATTTTAAGCCGTAAAGCGGGCAATCTGTATATATCAAAGGCATAGTACCTCACTTTGTAAAAAATGTGCTGGTGTTAGCTACCAGATGCTATGTCGATGATAAAACGGACAACATCAACAAGCATTTCGGGACAGCAGAGTGATACAGCCAGTATGGCTGCTCCTGCAATTACGCTAAGCGCAATTACAACGGCAGCAGGGGTTTTGATTGGTGATTTGTTAACGTTGAAATTAACTTCCACCTTGTTATCGATACCAACGTTGTTTACGTTGATAACGATGTTTTTGTCCGCCCTCTTCACGGAATTCACCTCCTTTGTTATTATTGGCCTTCGCCTAAGGCGAAGGGACTTCCCGTTCCGCCAATAACATTGGAGATATGCAGCCGTGTATCACTATTTTCGCACCAGCTCAAATCCGACTTCCCAAACCAGCTTGATCCAGTCTGTTCTGCCTTTATCGTCAGCACTACTATTACGACTTATACGACTACAAACATACCGACCTATTGACTCTTAATAAGTCGGTGATATAGCGTGTATGAAGACGAACATGTGCCGCGAAATAATGCATCCATATCTAACGATACGATGCCGCTCGTGTTTCCACGAACCAAACGAAGTCAAATCTGACCGCACATACTGACATATATAATATATCACAAATCCTGGCATAAATCAAGGCAAAGGAAGAATATATTGCATTTGTCTGACAAGTTTTCATGTTAAAAAATTATGTTCATCCCTTAAAAATTGCGTTGCAGTAGTCAAAGAAAAAGCCTTCCGAAAAAAAGCGGCTTGTGCTGTAACTATGGCACAAGCCGCATTTCTGCCGTCAGGGGATTTTCCCAAAGTGGTGGATAAAAGCCGATTACAAGCAAAAAATCAGCCGAAAGTGGGGCGAAAAACCTCAATTTCGGCTGATCTTTGGTCGGAGTGGCGAGGCTCAAACTCGCGGCCTCCGCATCCCAAACGAACCTATAAGGGCAATTTTCGCTAAAAATAACTTTTTTCGCCCCTTTCCGATCGGAAAACCGCGCTCTTTAGCACTCTTGTATCCACTGTTTCCGAGTGCTCCAAAACGGTAGGTGGTCTGTTATGTGGTCAACAGCAATTTCCGCAGAATAATACACACTACACGCCTTTCTTTATCACTCGAGAGGCGATTGCTTTTGTGCGGTTGTTATAACTCTGAACAACCCCTGATTCAAGCCAAAATCTGCGATGCTGTAAACAAAGAAAAAGCGAGAGCATTATTAGATCACTCTCGCCTTTTTTATCATTTGATCTCTTGTCTTAGTAGAGCCACATCTTTTTGATGATCTTGCGGCTTGATCTGAGCCAATACTTTTTCTTCAACCGGTTGAGTCCAGTATATTTTCAAGGAGTTTCTTGCTCGTGTAATAGCGGTGTAGAAGATACTATGAGTAATCAACTCATCAATTTCATCAGTTATGATGATCTTGACATGATCATACTCAAGACCTTGGGCTTTATGAATAGATACTGCATAGGCAATTTGGAAAGGAACAATGGCTTTTGAAGGTCCTTCGTCATCTTCGTCTGTGGTCTTATTTTTATTAACGACAAAACGAATGATAGAGTTACCGTTAGCGGCAGTTCCAACTATGGTAAAATCCATATCCTTCATATCCATGTCTATGAGTGGTCGATCTATTTCTATATCAAACTGTATTCCTTCTGTAGCTTTCCCCTCGTTCAGCAAAAGAAAATCGACAATATGACCGGTCATATTGTTATGAATCACGGGAAGCTGTTCTTCTGTACGAGTGAAAAATTTGTCCGACGCATCGTTGAATAAGATAGGGTCGCCTACTTTATAACGTTGTATTCCTCGCCATATTGCCTTGCCTGTATTGCTTTCTTGTAGGAAATGGTTAATATTGTTTATGCCATACAGACCACCATAATTGAGACATAAAACGACCTCACCTTCTCTAGCCGGAGCAAAGATTGATTTGTCCAAATCGGTAGAGTAACCATAAGTTTGAAGAAGACAATAAATATCTCCATTCATTTTTCTGACATCGTTCCAAACATTCAATAGAGCACCGGATTCGCTTCTGTAAGGTGTTGTGAGTTCACATACTGCAGTTTGAGGAAGGAAGAACCGTACTGCATCAAACCAATTTCCGAATTCTATTGACTCAATCTGGTAGGTGTCGCCAACCAACACGAGCAACTCGAAGTTTGCTCGTTCAAGGACTTCTCTCATATCTTGATTGTTTACCGTACTACACTCATCAATTATTAGTATATCAAAGGTTGTCTTGCCCTTATATTTGTTGCTTGTGAACTTTGATATGGTCATAAAAGTACTGTTTGCAGATGCGGTAACTTTTCTTCTCATATTGTTTACAGCAGGATTGGTTTGAGCTAAATAAAGTCTTGATTTGTTCGCAAACATGTTCGATATATGATTAATCAAGTATGATTTTCCGGTACCGGCAGAGCCATATATGAGAGCAACTTTCGAGTGAGAAAACATGTTGAGTAGAGCAGCTTTTTTCTCATCACTATTGACTTGATTGGTTGTCTGCATCCAATAGTTTGCCATGTTGGTATAATTGTCTATACCATTTTGGGTAAGATTCTTTATCGTCCTAATTATAGATACAGTATCTTCCTTGTAATGTTCGATGAAAAGATGATTATATTTTATAACCATTTTACGAAGTTGTTGTTTCTCCGAATGGTATAGCCGCTGATTGTAAGTGGCAACCAGGGATTCCACATCATCAAAGTTGTCAAGCTTATATTTGCCATCCTCCGTTTTTTCGAGCGGCGTAAATAGAATGTTTTCTCTTTCTGTATTGTTTTGGACGACCCAAGCCAAAAGCTCGTGCTCACGTCCCTTTACATCAAGGCAATCAAACAAATCCGATAAGCTGGGAACGTGATTTTTTAATCCAGAACAGAAAGGCATCTCGTCAAAAGGGATACATTTGTTGTCCAAATAAAGATCAGAAAGATTGCTGTTTTTTCCTACATGTACGTATTTGTTTTCAAAACGATCATAGTACCAGATATCTTTATATTGCTTCCTAAGTACACGATTGGTTAGATGGTGCAACAAGTATCGCAGTATATTGCTTCCGGGTGCGTTTTGTTTTATTATATCGCGACATTTTTCAAGACAATCAAAAAAGTGGATGGCTTTTGTCGAAGGAACAAGTTGGCTTCTGAGTTTAGCAAAGGCCTCATCGGAGAACATTATTACTTCTGATAAGCTGAGGCCTGTTTTAGTAAGGAATTGACTGATATTGCGTTGTTCTGCTGAGCCGTAGTCTCTTAGTGAATTGTCAAGAATTCTATTGAAATTCTTTAACTCACAGGGGCGAATATTAACCTCCCAATCGACAATAACACGAATTGGCATACGCTGATCAAAAATCTCAATGCTATTGTCAGCTATAGCAAACTTGACCGCGTAGTAACTGGTAATTTCCATGTCTGTAAAAGCAATGATGCTGTCGGTTTTACTTGCATTGTCATTTGCAGGGACAAATGCAACTTCGTAATATATTTTGTTATTGATGAAAAATGGTTTGATTTTTTGAACGTAAAACCTATCGTAACGGAATCCACCATGAATAGGAGCATTATACCTATCAACTACGGTAGCAATTTTAGTATAGTATTCTGTGAGTTCATCATTAGTGTCTAAAGGGAATTGTTCTAGGTTTTCGAGTACCACCATAGAGTATTTGTCATATAGAAATTTCCTGATTCGGAACAAATATTCATAGTATCTTATCATGAGTCTCTCGGCATTGTGTTCTTTGAGCACACGATGAGATGATGATACTTGAAGGAAGTGGTGAAATCTAGATAAGTGTATTAACTGCGGCTCGTTTTTTACGTACTTAACCGCGGCTTTTAGATTCTCGTGAGTGTCTTCAATATCTCCACCGTTAGCATATTCTTTAAGAATGATGTGTTCTACAAAATGGCGCAAAGATTCCAAAACTTCTTGAGAAACCTCTCCGCGTGTTGATTCGCCCAAACGACTGATTTGGCGACAAATAATCTTGTTGCTTTCATAAATTGCCTCATCTACTTTTAACATTCCCGAAATCACGGTTTTGCACCTCCATTATTATATGATTCTATACAAGATGTGAGACTTTGTTGATTATCGCATTTATTATACCATATTTTGCTCATTATTTCAATGTAACTCCAGGATAGTGTTTTAATTGCACCGCAGTAAACAAAGAAAAAGCGTTTCGCAAGATATACACCTTCCATTTGTGGCGAAAAACCGACAAATACTGAAATCGCAGTATTTCTCTGCCGAAAACTGTTGCAATTTGGCGCGAGGTATGGTATAATGTGAATTAGTGATATAATGCACTGACTATAACTGCTTATGAGGTGTAATGCAATGGCTGCAAGCTATAAGAAATTGTTTAAACTTCTGATCGACCGCGATATGAAAAAGAAAGAACTTGCCGAAAAAGCCGGCATCAGCATCGCCACCATCACCAAGATGGGCAAAGATGGCGCTGTTGTGTCGAGTGATGTGCTCGTAAAGATCTGTACTGCACTTGAGTGTAAGATAGATGATATTGTTGAAATAGTTCCAGAGACAAACGTTTGATGAAGGAGGGGTTGCTATGAACAATGTTATTAAATTTATCGATCTTTTTGCTGGAATTGGCGGTATTCGAAAAGGTTTCGAACTAGCGTGTGACGAATTTGGATTTAAAACCGAATGTGTTTTTACTTCGGAAATTAAACCTTATGCAATTGATGTGTTAAAGCAAAACCACCCTAATGAAACCATACATGGCGATATTACATTGGTTAACGAAAAAGATATTCCCGACTTCGATTTTCTGCTCGCAGGCTTTCCTTGTCAAGCGTTTTCCGCAGCTGGCAAGCGATTAGGATTTCTTGATACACGCGGAACACTATTCTTTGATGTGGAGCGTATTTTGAAAGAAAAGGAGCCCTTTGGATTTGTTCTTGAAAATGTTGAAGGACTTGTTAATCATGATCGCGAGAACCCCAAAGATAAAATCGGCAGAACACTTACAACAATTTTGCAACATCTCGAAGCTTTAGGCTATGAGGTTAATTGGAGAGTTTTGAATGCTAAGAACTTTGCAGTTCCTCAAGATAGAAAAAGAATATATATTGTTGGTACAAAGAAAGAAAAGCCAAGCTTAGAAAAATTTCCAATTAAACACAAAAAGTTGAGTGAGGTTCTTGAGGTCGGATTGCCCACTTCTAATAGTCGATTCACAGAATTGCTTTTAACTCACTATACGGTGGAAGAATTATATGGAAAGTCCATCAAAGATAAACGAGGCGGCGATAATAATATCCATAGTTGGGATATCGAATACAAAGGATCTATAACTCCTCGCCAAATTGAATTGCTAAATAAAATGCTTAAGGAACGACGCAAAAAGAAATGGGCGGAAATATACGGTATAGACTGGATGGATGGCATGCCTTTAACTGTCGAATTCATTCGTTCCTTCTTTGATGATCCTGATCTTGAAGCTATGCTAGAAGACCTGGTGAATAAGAAATATGTTGTAAAGGAACATCCTAAGAAGAAGGTTGGTAATGTTCGAGTACAGGATGAGTCTCTTCCTATTGGTTACAACATAGTGGCAGGAAAAATGTCATTTGAGGTTAGCAAGATATTAGATCCTAACGGCATTGCACCTACATTAGTTGCAATGGATCTACAACATTTGTATGTTGTAGATGGTAACGGATTGAGAACATTGTCTCTTAGAGAAGGGCTGCGGTTATTTGGGTATCCTGATGACTATAAATTCGATGTGAAGATTGAAGATGGTTACGATTTGCTTGGTAACACAGTAGTCGTTCCCGTTATAAAAGCAGTTTCTGAAAGGGTTGTTGAACTGTACCAAAAACATAATAAGGAGATATAATCGTATGAAACTAACAGCGCAAGAGATATTTGATAGATTAATCAATGAGGATCAGATTAAAACGGTAAAAGGGCAAATCCGTTTTCATCTTGGAGATGTAAGTATTATTGTAAAGAGAAAAGATGTCGTTGGAAACATCGTACAAGAATGGTTAGAGGGATGGCTTATTGCTCGAGGCATTGAATTTGATCCTAATCCAAATACACAGATGCCGCCGGATGTTTATTTGAATCCCGAGGATCATACCAAAAATCTGTTAGAAATAAAAGCTTTTAACCGTGAGTCTAGTCCTGCGTTTGATATTGCAGATTTTAAGGCGTTTGTTAATGAGCTTATCGAAAAGCCTTATCATCTTGATACGGATTTTTTGATATTCGGGTATGCTATGGATGAACAAACTGGTGATGTAGTTATAAAAGATCTTTGGCTAAAGAAAATTTGGGAGATTACCAAGACCATGGACAACTGGCCAATAACTGTCCAGTACAAGAACGGTATTTTACAAAAAATGCGTCCTGGAAACTGGTACACGACTCGCGGCAATACAAAAATGTTTGAAACAAAAGAAGATTATCTTGCTGCATTTGAGGAAACAATTTACCAAAATCCTGAAACACGTTCCCAGGGGGCGCAATGGAAAAACCGTTTTAAGAGAAGCTATAAAAATCATTATGGAGTCGATATCGATTTCCCCAAATGGGATGACATTAAAACTAAATATGGCAGAACATAATTTAGAGAGAAGTTTACCTCTGCGGAAATTGACAGTCTGTAGCTTGTTTAGCGGTATAGGCGGTATCGATCTTGGCTTTATTCAAGCTGGTTTTCAAGTTGTATGGGCAAATGAATTTGACAAGGATGCAGCAAGAACATACAAGCATAATTTTTGTTCCCAAACCTTGAGTGAAGAAGATATCCGAAACGTAAAAACAGATAATCTTCCCAATTTCGATGTTCTTGTTGCAGGGTTTCCGTGTCAATCGTTTTCCATCTTGGGAAAACAGAGAGGCTTTAATGACCCGAGAGGACAATTGTTTTTCGAAATTGCTCGAATTGTACAAGTCAAAAGACCGCAGGTTATATTTCTCGAAAATATAGCCAATTTATTGGAGCACGACGATGGAAAGACATTTTTGACTGTGTACAACTCTCTCGTTCCATATGGATATACATTCAAATATCGTGTTATAGATGCGATTGATTATGGAAATGTTCCTCAACATAGGACGAGAATATTTATAGTGGCATTTTTAGATAACGATAAGTGTGAGCGGTTCGTTTTTCCTGACGAAATTCGACGCACTGTTAAGCTAAACGATGTTTTATACAAGAAACAAAAACACGATGATGTATATTACTTCAATGAAAACGATCCTCAATATAAATTCGTAAATGATCACGTCAAAGATAGTACCGCACTGTATCAATATCGAGATGCGAAAAAAGGATTTACAATTCATCGTGTATGTCCGACTTTAGTCGCTAGTATGGGAGATCATCCAGAACGAATTCCTGTTGTTAGAGATTCATATGGAGTGAGACGAATCACTCCATATGAATGTCTTGCGCTACAAGGTTTTCCTAAAGACTATCGTTTTCCCAATATATCAATGAGTAGTGCATATAAACAATGCGGGAATAGCGTAGTTGTTCCAGTTATTAGAAGAATAGCGGAAAATATTATGAAGGTAATGAGCGGAAAAGATGAATAAAACCGAAAGAGAATATCAAGAATTTATGATAAAACTAATTGATAAAGCAAATGAAGTTCAAAGGGATTTTGAAAAATTATCGCCGGAGAACCAAGCGCGTGTAATGCAGGATGCCAGATGCTTGGCGCTTATAAAATTAGGTGAAGCTATAAAATGATTAAAGAACTGATACACGATCCAATCTTCCTTGCTGGGAAGTCGGAAACTGCAACAAAAGAGGATTTATCAATTGTACGAGATTTGCTTGATACGCTAGTGGCACATAAAAATAGCTGTGTCGGCATGGCAGCGAATATGATTGGTGTGAGAAAACATATCATCGCTTTTCTCGACGAGAGTGGACGAGCTCCTACATATACAGTGATGCTTAATCCTGAGATCATCAAAAAAGATGGCGCATACGACACTGAGGAAAACTGTCTGTCGCTTCTCGGTGGCCCACGCCCATGCAAACGCTATAAATCTATCAAAGTAAAGTATCAAACATTAGATATGCAAACCCGCATCAAGACCTACACAGGCCTGTCTCTTATACACATCTGACGCTGCCGAC
>ENA-OZGF01001060-OZGF01001060.1-human-gut-metagenome-genome-assembly--contig:-NODE-1060-length-8940-cov-4.012606_pt1 | contig 8940 bp, 7 predicted proteins | sample MGYA00245116_ERZ653657 | MGnify/ENA primary metagenome ERZ653657 (study PRJEB26926, sample SAMN06165034) | human gut metagenome | biome: ENVO:00009003; feature: ENVO:2100002; material: ENVO:00002003...
AAGAGTCAATAAAAATATTTTCTTCTGTTTCCATTTCTGCAAAAATAAAAACAAAACACCACATCCATAATACAAGAACACCTGCCAGTCTGTCGGTTTTCCTGTGATAACAACAGCCCCCGGAATGTTTACAAACAAATTTCCAATCCACTCAAATAACATAAAACAAAAATGTGCAAATCCAAAGCAGAATTTTCCTGCAAAAATGGTAATACTCCCCAGTCCGATTCCAGCCAGTGAAGTCACAAGAATTCCTCCCATAAACGGCAGAAACAGTACATTGGCGGCAATACTTAAAATTGAAAATTCATAATAAGCTGTCAAAAGAATAGGAAGTGTAACAAGCTCAATACCAGCCGTTCCGGCAACTGCCATCCAAATCGGATTTTTACTTTCCCACGCATCACAGAACACATCCACAAAAACATAGATTCCGAGCACCGTTCCATAAGAAAGCAAAAAACCGGTCTGGAACAATACCATAGGATGAATCAAGAGCTGACATATCGCACTGAACGAAAGTGCACTCAATCCATCATAATGTCTTCCGGCAAGTCTTGCCAAAAGCATACATCCCATCATGATAACTGCCCGCTGTGTCGAAATGGAAAATCCGGTCAAAATACCATAAAGGAACAAAAGCACCATGGTTACAACGGCCGCTCCCTGCATTGGCATAAAATATTTGCGCAGTACAAAAAACAGGCTGGCACCAATGAGTGAAATATGCAGTCCGGATATAGCAAGCACATGTGCAATTCCATTCTCCTGATACAACTGTTTCACTTCATCAGACAACCCACTTTTATCGCCCAAAACCATTGCGGATACAATCCCCGCTGTTTTTTCATCACAGCACAAAGAAACCACATCTTGTAAGTGATTTCTCAATCGATGCAGAAAATCTTCCGGATTTTTAACCGTATTCTTTTTTATTTCTATTTTACCGGCAAATCCCTGCGCGGTAATTCCTAATTCCGTGTTGTATTTATATTCATCAAATTGTCCGGGATTTCCCGGTTTCTCAAACGAATGGATGGAGGCTGTGACCGCCAAAAGATTACCAATATGCAGCTCCTTTGGCATCGCCGTATTCTCATTTGCATATAATTTTATTTTTTTGCACGAAAATGAATCCTCCCCTTTTACGTCACGAACGACAAGCGTATATCCATTATCTTTTTTTACAAATTCTTCAAGTTCGCAAAGAAAATGAATCGACTCCCGCTCATAAGAAACCGGTTCCTTTGTATTTATCCACGCATTACAAAGAATCCCCAAAATCATGCATACCAATACCACACAAAGTGGTCTTCTCCTCACCCGATTCCTCCCTTTTTATTTCATGTTCTATTTCTCATTTACCGTTTCCACAAGATTTAAATTCCGCTCCAATACTGAATGGAACGAATTCATCTCCCCGTACTGCTCCTGTGCCTCACCATCAATGGTAAATTGTACCCGGTTGACATTAGAAAGTTCACACAATGTATTTACAATTGAATACACTGTTACCTCACTGCTGATTTCTGCCAGCAAATCATTAAATCCGTTTCCCAAATCCACATAACAAATCTGGTCGCGTATTGTTATGTGATTCACTACCGTTTCCTTTGGAATTGCCGGTTTGACATCCTTTAATTTCCCTTTTTGTCCGGCTATCACTTCATCTGCCTGAATCAATTGATTAATCAGAAGTTCTGCCAACGGTGTTGCCGCATTGTAAGTTACCGATGTCGTTACTGCACGCAGTTTATCTCCTGTGCGGTTCGATAAATACAATGTAACCTGTCTGCTCTGTTCCTTTCCCAAAGCATCCAGATTCTGCACAAAATCATCGGCACTCATTGGTCCTACGGCATTTCCCGAAAGCATGAGTGGCTGGTCTTCTACATAAAATTCCACATAATGAATCTCATCTAACTGGCATAATGTTTCCACAATTGCTGCACGGGACAATGTCTCTTCCACGCCGCTTCTCTCATAATACGCAGCAGAAAAAGAAATTGACATCTGATGATTTTTCAATTCAAAATCTAATACATCTACATTTTCACTAATCGGACTCTTTAAGTTGGCATCCTCCCCCGTAGTCTGAAGCTGTTTTAATAAATCGGCAACAACTGCGTTCGTATCCTTTTTTTTATGAGGAGATTCCATCGTCCCTTCTACAAGTCCTGTCATATCCTGATTCAGATAATAAACCAAATATGAATCCATTTCTTCCTTACTTTTTCCACAAGAAATTAAAATTCCCGCCGCCATAATAAGAAACATGGAAATTATAATCTTTTTCATAGCAGCCTCCTATTCCGAATACATCAAAGGAATTCGTACGGCAAACGTAGTTCCCTGTTGTTCAATACTGTGAACTTTAATCGAGCCACGGTGCAACAAAATCGCATTTCTTGTAATCGCAAGTCCTAAGCCGTTTCCACCGGTTTCTCTGGAACGTGCCTTATCCACACGGTAAAAACGTTCAAAAATGCTATCCTGTAGTTCTTCCGGAATACCAACACCGGAATCCGACACCTTCAAATAAAAGAATTTATGGTCTGCATTCAAAGAAACACGAACCCAGCCACTATCGTAATTATACTTAATCGCATTTTCAATCAGATTGCGAAATGCCATTGACAATTTTACTTCATCCACCTGTGCCGTAACTGAACGAACACTTTCAAAAATCATCTCAATATTCCGCTTATCCGCAATCGGCTGAAGCTGTTTCAAAATTGCTTCCAGAAATTCATTAATATTAACTTCGGAAATATTTACTTCCGACGCGTTTTTATCCATTTTTACAAGGGTAAGCAAATCATTGATAATTTTATTCATTCGCTCCAATTCCTCATTAATGTCCACCATAAATTCCTGATAAAGTTCAACCGGAACATTTTCCTGTCCAATCAAAGATTCTGCCAAAACCTTAACTGAAGTAATCGGTGTCTTCAACTCGTGTGAGACATTCGACACAAACTCCTGTCTTGCGTCTTCCAGATTCTGCAGCACACTAAGCATTGAATTAAATTTATCGGAAATATCCTCTGCTTCCGAATATCCGGTTATCTGCATCGTCTCATTAAAATCACCGGAAGAAATCATCGCAATCGAGCCGGCTACCTCCTTCATCGGCATTACAATCTGACCGGAATACAAAACAGAAATCACAAGAATAATAAGTCCAAGCACCAATACGAGCGTAATGGCAATCGACTGCATCGAATCATACAAAGTATTCACACTGTTCAGCGAAAAATTCATTACGACAACACCATCAATCGAATTGCTCTCCGGATTATGCACCGGAAGGACCAGTTCTACCATGTTTTCACTCTGGCTTACAAATTTGCTGTCTGCACCGTTGACACACCGGACAACTTCCTCCAAAAGAATCACTTTACCTTCTTCTAAACCATATGTGTCACGGGTTATATTCAAATCAGAATCCGCAATCAAAATACGGCCTCCAAAAATATCCGCAACCTGTGTCAGTTCAGAATCTACTTCTGCCCCTGAATCACTGGTAAAATAAGCAGAAGAAACAACAAGGTTACATATAATGGAACCTCGCGTCTGCAATTCGTTGATACGTTGTGAAATAGCCTTTGCCCGATATGTATTGATAAAAATCAACGTAAATACAACGAGCGGAATGATTCCTATCAGAATCAATACGGCCATGCTTTGTGCCCGCAGGCTTTTAAAAATCTGAATTTTACTCTTTATTCTCGAAATAATAACCAACCCCCCATTTTGTATGTATAAATGCCGGATCACTTGGTGTCTCTTCTATTTTTTCACGAAGTCTTCGGATATGAACATCCACGGTTCTTGCATCCCCCGGATAAGCAGCTCCCCATACTTCATGAAGCAGATTATCCCTGCTGTAAATCTTTCTCGGATTACGAACCAAAAGACTCAATAATTCATACTCACGTGTTGTCAGACTAATTTCCTTATCCTTGATATAAACACGTTTACCCATCGAATCCACCTTAAGGCTTCCATAAACTTCCAGTCCATCGGATTCTTTTTGATTTTTCTTACTGCTTCGTCGAATAATCGCCTTGATTCTCGCCTTAACCTCTAAAATATTAAATGGTTTCGTAATGTAATCATCGGCTCCATATTCGAGTCCAAGGATCTTATCCATGTCGTCGCCTTTTGCTGTAAGCATAATAATCGGAACATCTGAAAATTCGCGAATCTGCTGACAAACTTCAAACCCTGACATCTTTGGTAACATCACATCTAACAAAATAATATCATATTTTTTTTCGTGAGCCGCCTCTAAAGCACTCTCTCCATCATATGCATAGTCCACTTCCATTCCATCCTGCTCTAAGCTGAAACGGATTCCTTTCACGATTAATTTTTCATCATCTACTACTAAGACCTTTTTTGCCATCTGCTCTGCCTCCACAAATTTTACAGTTATACTGTAATATCATCCTTAATTATTCCGAACACTCCTTCTTTAATTCCGGTAATGTTCATAATGTCCTCAATTTTCTTAAATGCACCGTTTTTTTCCCGGTAGGAAATAATCTGTGCTGCTTTGGATTCCCCTATCCCGCTTAATTTCATCAGTTGTTCTGCGGAAGCGGTATTCAGATTGATTTTACCCGCTTCATCTGCTGATGACATTCCGTGGGAACTTTGTTCCTCTTGCGCGGCTTTCCTTTTCCTCTTCTTTTCAATCGTAAGTTGTGTTCCATCCTTGACAACCTCTGCTAAATTAACAGAAAGTTTATCTGCTTTTTTGGTAAAGCCGCCTGCTTTTTCCACAACATCGATAAAATGGGGTTCTTCTGCAAAAGTATATACCCCCGGATTCTTCACTTCGCCACATATGTAAATATACACCACAGCTTCTGTTTTTGAATCCGATGTTTCTTTTTTACCCTTTGTTTCTCCCGATTGATCAGCAAACGATTCCGTCACAACTGCCTCCTTTTGGGAACCGGCATTTAGCGAAAAATACAAAATGCCACATAAAAAGAAAGCTCCAATCAAAAGAACCATTTTTAACTTATTTTTGTTATCTTTCATCACTCTTTCCTTTCTGGCCGGAAAAAAAGAGTGCTACTTAACTATTTTACCAATGTTATCCTATTTTTACAATGGCAAATTTACTTATTTTTTACTTCCACTTGAAAATGGCAATTCCTGCAACAATCGCAGCTACACCAATACACTTTCTCCACTCAAACGGCTGTTTATCAATCCCAAACAGCCCAAAAAGTTCAATCAGATACGACATGACGATCTGAACCGACACAATAAACATCGCAGAACGGGCAGGACCAATCGCATTAATGCTGTAAATTACCGTATAAGTAATAAAAGCCCCCAGCGCTCCACCTAACAGCATATATTTAGGCGAAACATGCCACAAACTGCTGATTGCACCATCTCTTCCGGTAATAAACCAAGCCAGTACACAGACAACAAATGCACTAATCTGTACAAATGCAGATGACAGCCAGATACTCGTCTGTTTGGTCACTTCCGCATTAAATACACCCTGCACACTCATAATGGCACCTGAAATGGCAGCCACTAAAATCCCCAACATAAAAGCACCTCCTTAGTAACTTCACGGTAAACGATTCTACCGTAAAGTCTTCCCAAGAAAGGTGCAATTATTCATCCATTTTTAATCATCCAGTACAGAATCTAAAATCGCAATCATTTTATCCACATCGCTTTTTTCAATAATAAGCGGCGGAATAAAACGAATGACATTTGCGCCTGCGCTCATAAAAATGACGCCTTTTTCCAATGCCTTTGTAATATAAGGACCGGCAGGAACGGAAAGTTCCAAGCCACGCATCAGTCCCATACCACGTGTTTCAACAGCAATTTCTTTTTTCTCCACCAATTTCTGCAGACATTCACTAAGATACTCGCCAACTTCTTCTACATGGTTTGGAATTTCTCTCTTTTCAAAAATTTCCAGTGTCTTTGCCACCGCTGCGCAGGCAAGTGGATTTCCGCCAAATGTCGTGCCATGGTCTCCCGGCACGAGGCATTTTGCCACTTCTTCTTTTGCCGCAATTGCTCCTACCGTAATACCGTTTCCGATTCCTTTTGCCATTGTCACGATATCCGGCACAATATCGTATTTCTGGTACGCAAACATCTTACCGGAACGTCCCATGCCACACTGAATTTCATCACAAATCATAACGATGTCATTTTCATCGCACAATTTGCGGATTCCCTGTAAAAATTCAGCATTTGCAGGATAAATTCCACCTTCACCCTGAACGGCTTCCACAATGATGGCATATGTATTTTCTGTAACCGCTGCTTTTACACTCTCGAAATCGTTGTAATCAGCAAATGTAACACCCTGTAACATCGGTTCAAAAGGCTCTCTGTATTTTGCCGTACCGGTAACGGACAATGCTCCCATGCTTCGTCCGTGAAATGCTTTATTCATCGAGATAATCTCATGACGATTTTCATGCCCCTGCATAATGGCATATTTTCGTGCCATTTTCAAAGCGCCCTCATTGGCTTCCGTACCGCTGTTTGCCATAAATACACGGTCAAGTCCGGTTGCCTTTGCAAGACCTTTCGCTGCCTGCAATAATGGCTCCGAATAAAAATAGTTAGAAAAATGAATTCCTTTATCAATCTGTGCTTTCAAAGCATCTGTGTATTCCTTATCTCCATAGCCCAATGCACAAACGGCAATTCCGGCACCAAAATCCAAATATTCTTTTCCGTCTGTATCGTATAATTTCACACCATCTCCATGATCTAACACAACCGGATAACGGTTATACGAATGAACTAAATACTTCTCTGATTCATCTATCATCTGTTTCATATCACATGCTCCTTCCTAATCCTGCTCATGCGGATACAATGTTGTGTGGTTATCAATAATTGCTGTACCAATACCTTTTTTGGTAAAGAACTCAAGTAACAGACAATGCTGTCTGCGTCCGTCCAGAATATGGACACGGCTTACACCTTCTTCTACCGCTTCCACACAGTTTCTTATTTTCGGAATCATACCACCGCCAATGGTTCCATCCTCAATCAACTGTTTTGCCTCATCAGTTGTTAATACAGAAATCAATGTTTCCGGGTCTTTCGGGTCTTTGCAGACACCCTCAATATCTGTCATAAATGCCAGTTTTTCTGCATGAATACACTTTGCAACTGCACTTGCCGCATCATCCGCATTAATGTTATATGCCTGATAATTTTCATCCATACCAATCGGCGCAATAATCGGAATAAAATCTTTGGCAATCAAAGTGTCAATTAAATCGGAATTTACAGATTTTACTTTTCCCACAAAACCGATATCTCTTCCACCGGCTGTTTTTTTCTCACAGAGCATTGTGCCGCCGTCTTTTCCACTGATACCGGCTGCCTTTACTCCAAGTTTCTCCATCATCTGGACTAAATGCTTATTTACCTTATTTAAAACCATTTCTGCCACTTCAATTGTATCGGCGTCCGTCACGCGAAGTCCTTCTACAAATTCGCTCTCTTTTCCCATATAACCAAGCCATTTGCTGATTTCTTTTCCACCGCCGTGAACGATAATCGGCTGCATGCCAACCAGTTTCAACAAAGCAACATCTTTAATCACTGATTCCTGCAATTTTTCATCCAGCATTGCGCTTCCACCGTATTTTACAACTACTTTTTTTCCGTTGAAATCACGGATATAAGGCAGCGCCTCAATCAGTGTTTCCGCCTTAAGTACAACTTCTTTCATCTTGTCTTCCATCTTTTTGTCCTCTCTAACTTCTGTAATCGCCATTTATTTTTACATAATCATAAGTCAAATCACAGCCCCATGCAGTTGCTGACGCATCTCCCTGCTTCATGTCACAAATGAACGTAACCGCATCTTTTCCTAATAAAATAGTCGCCTCGTCTTCACTGTAATCTGTCGGCACACCATCTTTTACTAAAACAATCTGCTCATCCTCAGCTTCTAAAATCAAATCGATTACATCCGGATCAAAGTCTGCACCGGAATACCCCAGTGCGCACAAAACACGTCCCCAGTTCGCATCCTTGCCAAACAACATTGCTTTCACGAGGTTTGAAGTCACAACCGATTTACTAAAAATCTTTGCCTCTTCTTTATTCTTACAGTGAACTGCTCTTACTTCCATCAGCCTCGTAGCGCCTTCTCCGTCCGCTGCCATCTGTTTTGCCAAATCCGTTGCAACAAAACTCAGTGCCTCTTTGAATTTTACATATCGATTCGTTCCTGCTTTGATTTCAACACCGGATTCGCCATTTGCAAGCACCAGATATGTATCATTTGTTGATGTATCGCGGTCAACCGAAATCATATTAAAACTATCTGACACAATTTCGGAAACCATTTCCTGCAGTAAATCATGTGAAATTTTTGCATCTGTTGTCGTAACGCTAAGCATCGTTGCCATATTCGGATGAATCATACCGGAACCTTTGCTCATGCCACCAACTGTTACGGTTACTCCGTCCACCTCAAAACTGGCTGCCGCTTCTTTCGGAACAGTGTCCGTTGTCATAATTGCCTTAGCCGCAAGCAGACCTGCTTCTTTTGTATCTGCCAGTGCATCCTTTAAAAGTTTTGCACCTTTTTGTATCGGTTCTTTTTTTATCTGCATTCCGATAACGCCGGTTGAAGCTGTCAAAACCTCTTTTGTCGAAACGCCAAGTGCCTCTGCAATTTGTGAAGCCATGTACTCATTAATTTCTTTACCTTCGCCTCCGGTACAGGCATTGGCAATTCCACTATTCAATACGACCGCATGAACATCCTTTTTGCTCTCAACAATTTCTTTATCCCACCAAACCGGTGCTGCCTTTACTACATTCGTTGTAAAAGTTCCTGCACAGACCGCCGGGCTTTCTGTATAGACACTGTCTCTTATACACATCTCCGAGCCCACGAGACAGGCAGAA
>ENA-OZGF01001066-OZGF01001066.1-human-gut-metagenome-genome-assembly--contig:-NODE-1066-length-8897-cov-4.560280_pt1 | contig 8897 bp, 5 predicted proteins | sample MGYA00245116_ERZ653657 | MGnify/ENA primary metagenome ERZ653657 (study PRJEB26926, sample SAMN06165034) | human gut metagenome | biome: ENVO:00009003; feature: ENVO:2100002; material: ENVO:00002003...
CAATGATATCCGAGCCACGGAAAATACTTGTCAAAAACTCCGCAACATTTTCCAAAAACATATCGCCGACAAGTTTACCAAGTTCATCATTCATGCGCTTCATATTATCAATATCAACAAGAAGAAGTGCACATTCATGTGACTCATCCCTTGCATTTAAAGTGTCACGCAGAGAATTTTCAAATGAAAACTTATTCAAAATTCCCGTAACAGGGTCTACCATACAGCGTCTCTGATACTCACGCTTCGCATTATTATCACGGATTCGAAGCTGCACAATCGTAAGTGTCATCATATAACCGAGCACCAATCCAATAAATGCCGTAAAGACGTCAGATTGGGCAATACGCGGAACTTTATACCAAAGAGTAACAATTGAGTAAACCAAATCAACAATTGCCATTAATGGTATAATCAATCGAAAGCGAAGAATAAATACCGTTGGTGTTACAATCAGTAACAGCGGCACAAAACTTGCCGGGACATTACGGTACGGAAAAATGTCAATCCATGCAGTTATTATAAACATCCCCAGTATAAATAATGTACAAATTGTATTTGCCACATAATAATGAATCTTTGGTCTCGAAGCATAAAAAACTGAAATTCCTGCTGTCAAAACAACAAATCCAAACAATACATAATACGGTAACGAAATAGTCCATCCACGAACCAAAAATGGCGTAAAGAAAAATGCAAACAAAATAAATGGCACCAATAAAATCGTGATTTTTTTTAACATTCTTAAATTCTGTCTGCCACTCTCTTCCCTGCAATCTAAAAAAAACTGTCTTCGTTCGCGGTTATATCTGTTAAAAAGTTCCGAATACAATTTCGTACGTGTCATAATCCCCTCTCCTTTTTACTTAATTCTGATTCATTTTTGCCAGTTTTGCTGCCTGATCCGCAGCAATCAAACTATCAATAACTTCATTCAAATCCCCATTGATAATCGAATCCAGCTTGTGAAGCGTAAGTTTAATTCGGTGATCCGTTACCCTTCCCTGTGGATAATTGTAGGTACGGATTTTCTCCGAGCGGTCTCCGGTACCAATCTGGCTTCTTCTCTCCTCCGCTTCCGCATCGTGTGCTTTGGCGCGCTCCAGTTCATACAGTCTCGCACGAAGCACCTTCAGCGCCTTATCCTTATTTTTCAACTGTGATTTTTCATCCTGACATGAAATAACGATGCCGGTCGGAATATGAGTTAAGCGCACCGCTGAATCTGTCGTATTGACACACTGTCCACCGTTTCCGGAGGCACGGAACACGTCAAATTTACAATCATTCATGTCCAATTCCACTTCCACTTCCTCCACTTCCGGCATAATTGCCACAGTAGCTGTCGAAGTATGGATTCGTCCGCCGGACTCTGTTGCCGGAATTCGCTGCACACGGTGTACGCCACTTTCATATTTTAATTTTGAATATGCACCGGTTCCATTAATCATAAAAACAATTTCCTTAAATCCACCGATGCCATTTTCATTTGAATTCATTGTATCCACTTTCCAATGGTTTGCCTCTGCAAACTTACAGTACATACGATACAAATCAGCAGCAAACAACGCAGCCTCATCGCCACCGGCACCGGCACGAATCTCCACGATTACGTTTTTATCATCATTCGGGTCCTTTGGCAGAAGCAAAATGCGAAGTTCATTCTCAATGTCGTCAATTTTCCCTTTGCACTCATTGAGTTCCTCTTTTGCGAGTTCTCTCATTTCCTCGTCAGTTTCCTCTTCGAGCATCGCCAAACTATCTTCAATCCCCGCTTTTGTCTCCTTATATTCGCGGTATTTTTCCACAATCGGCTCCAAATCTGACTGTTCTTTCATCAGTTTCTGATATCTCGATGCGTCATTTAACACCTCCGGCTCACTTAATTCTTTGAGCACTTCATCATAACGAAACAAAATATCTTCTAATTTGTCAAACATATGCTTCCTCCTAACGAACCATTTCCGTCTGTAAACCAAACACAATCCGGTTTCGTCCACAGTAATCTTTTTTTATTGTAATTTCTTTGAACCCAGCCACTTCCATCAGTCCACTTACTGCGTCTGCCTGTTCACAGCCAATTTCAAAGAACAAATAACCGTTTTTCCTTAAATATTTCGGTGCCTCTTTTATAATGCACCGATAAAACAAAAGACCATCCGCACTGCCATCTAAGGCAAGTCTTGGCTCATAATCCCTTACTTCCGGCATCAGCATCAAAATCTCATCACTTTCAATATATGGCGGATTCGATACAATCACATCAAACGTACCTTCGATATCCGCAAATAAATCACTCTGAATACAAGTGACATCCACTTGATTTCTCCCCGCATTTTCCTTCGCTGTAAAAAGTGCTCCCTCCGATATATCCGAAAGCGTTACACTCTTACAGTTGCCAAGTTTTCCCAGACTAATTCCAATGCATCCGGAACCCGTACACAAATCAAGCACATCTGCTTCCTCGCATTTTTTCAGCACTTCCTCTACCAAACACTCAGTATCCTGCCTCGGTATCAGGACATTTTCATTAACTGAAAAAGGAAGTCCCATAAACTCCGTTTCACCTAACAGATATTCGAGCGGAATCCGCTCACACCGTTTCGCAATCAGTGCAAGAAAACGTTCGGTTTTCTCACTTTCAGTCTCCAACTCCTGATTTAAAAAGAAACCGCTCTTTGACGTTTCAAAACAATCCGAAAATAAATACCATGCATTTAATTTTGCCTCCGGTACACCTTTTTTCGATAATCGTTTTTCGCCTTCGTTTAAAAGTTCCTGCCACGTCATGTGTCTGATTCCTTCTTTTCTTCGTCCGATGGTTCCGGTGCTTCAAAATAACGGTCAAGAGCATTCAAAATTTCATCTTCCTCTCCATCATCCTCATCATCAATGCTGAGAATCTCGATTTCGTCCTCAACCTTTTCCTCAACCTCTTCTACCGGTTCCTCTTCGTTTTCTATTTTTTCTTCCTCAAGAAAGGCTTTCCAGTCAAATACTGCTTCCACCGCCGCAATTGCCACTTCAATCATCGAGTCATCCGGCTCTTTCGTTGTAAGACTCTGCAGCATAAGTCCCGGTTTACTTAACACATTAATAACTTTATTATCATGCTCACCCGCATAACGGATGAATTCATAAGACAAGCCTGCAATAACCGGAATCAATAAAATACGCAGCACCATACGGAGCCACACATTTCCTACTACAATAAACATGAAAAACAAAATACTGACAAACATAACAATCAAAAGGAAACTTGTTCCACAGCGTTTGTGAACCGTCGTCTGCATACGAACATTTTCCACCGTTAATTCTTTGCCATTTTCCACGCAGTTAATCGATTTATGCTCTGCCCCGTGATACATAAACACACGCTTAATATCTTCCATACAAGAAATCAGTTTCACATAAATAACAAAAAGAGCTACACGAATGACACCCTCAATCAATCCACGCAATTGAGGCGAAGGCACCGGGCGTTTCAATGCTTCGGAAATGAGAAATGGAACAATCACAAAGATTCCAACCGCCAGCACAATAGCAAGCAGCATAACAAGCCCCATAACGAGGCTTTCTTTTTTCTCATTTTTTTCTTTCGCCTCTTTTTCCTCCTCTTCTTCAAAAAAAGAAGCCGAATAATTTAATGTTTTCATTCCCGTTGACAAAGACTCAGCAAATATCACCATTCCACGGATAATCGGCAGAGACGCTATTTTGTACTTGTCCCGAATACTCGATGTCGCTTTTTTCGTCACTTCAATTCCACCATCCGGCTTACGGACGGCAACCGAATATTCTTTTTCATGCTTCATCATCACTCCTTCGATGACTGCCTGACCGCCAAGCTTTGAATACCTCATGAATACTCTCCTTTCATTAAATATGGAAAAAAGGGCAGAGTCACGCCGACTCTGCCCACATTCTCAATCCACTATTTCAAGCCATACTTACGATTGAACTTATCGATTGCACCACGAGCTGCTACCGACTTCTGCTGTCCGGTATAGAATGGATGGCACTTAGAACAAACTTCAACGTGAATCTCTTCTTTTGTTGAGCCTGTCTCAAACGTATTACCACAGTTGCAAATCACTTTTGCCTGGTAATATTCTGGATGAATTCCCTCTCTCATGTTCATTTCACCTCACTACTTGTATTTTCCTTATATATAAAAGGATAATTGTCTTGCTCAAAAACTGCTCGCTTATTATATCATGTTCCACCTTTAATTGCAAGCACTTTTTACTTATAAATGCATTTTTTTAACAGTTTCAATGAATTCCTTATTGTCCTTGGTTCGTTTAAACAAATTCAAAATCTGCTCTAAGGCAGGTTCTGCTTTCATACCGCCAAGTGCTTTTCGGATTTTGACTACTGCTTCCTGTTCTTCACTGTCTAACAGTAAATCTTCACGGCGTGTACTTGATTTCTGAATATCTATCGCAGGGAAAATACGTTTTTCCGATAAACTGCGGTCTAATACAAGTTCCATATTACCGGTTCCCTTAAATTCTTCAAATACAACATCATCCATACGGCTTCCGGTATCTACAAGCGCCGTAGCAAGAATCGTCAGACTGCCGCCTTCACGCATATTTCGTGCAGCACCAAAGAAACGTTTTGGCATATGCAGCGCCGCCGGGTCAAGACCACCGGAAAGGGTACGTCCGCTCGGTGTTACAGTCAGGTTGTAAGCTCTTGCCAGACGTGTAATACTGTCTAACAGAATCATTACATCCTCGCCGCTTTCCACAAGGCGTTTTGCATGCTCAATTACCATTTCCGATACACGTTTGTGATTTTCCGGTAATTCATCAAATGTAGAATAAATGACTTCTACCTGTTCGCCCTCAATCGACTCTTTAATATCCGTAACTTCCTCCGGTCTCTCATCAATCAGAAGAACAATCAGTTTCATTTTGGGATAGTTTGTCGTAACTGCTTTCGCAACCTGTTTTAACAAGGTTGTCTTTCCGGTTTTTGGCTGGGAAACAATCATACCACGCTGCCCCTTACCAATCGGTGCAATCAAATCGAGCATACGCATCGATACTCCTGCTCCCGGTGTTTCTAAATGAATCCTGTTATTCGGAAAAATTGGTGTCAAATCCTCAAACTTTTTACGATTATACAAATAGGTCGGTGAATATCCATTTACTTTTGTCATATACAACAGTGCACTGAACTTTTCACTCTGGTTTCTCGTTTTTAAATTCCCCTCAATAATGTCACCGGTACGTAGTCCAAAACGACGAATAAACTGTGGTGCTACATATACATCATCTTCACCCGGAAGGAAATTATCACAGCGGATAAATCCATAATTTTCCGGCATAATCTCCAAAATACCATTTTTCGTAATACCACTGTCTAATTCTTTCAATTCAGACGGATGTACCTCCGTAATTTGACGATCCTTAACAATCGAAATCAGCCCATCGCTTCCATCATGATACTTCTGTGGACGATTATTGTAATAATAGTTCGACTGTGACACACGTTCATGCTGCTGCGGTCTCTCGGAGTGATAAGTTCTTTCATGCGAATTATATGTTCTCTCACTGTGTGAATCATTTCTTCTATCATTTCTATCACTGTATGAGTCATTTCTTCTATCGCTATAGGAATCATTTTTTCGTTCGTAGCCACTATTATAGCTATTATTGTTATAACCGCTGTTATAGTTACTGTTACTGCCATAATTATTATTGCTGCTATAGTTATTATTGCTGTAATTGTTACTGCTGTAATTGTTATTGCTGTAGTTATTATTGCTGTAGTTATTGTTGCTGTAGTTATTGTTGCTGTAATTATTGTTCCGCTCATAACTATTGCTGCCATAGTTATTGTTATAACTGTTATAACCGTTGTTGTTATAGCCGCCGTTATAATTATTGCTGTAACCGCCGTTGCCGTAACCATTTTCATTGCGACGCATCGGACGACGTTCGTATCTGTCCTGACGGTCATTCCGTTCCATGCGGTCTTGTCTTACCGGCCTTGTCTGACGTTCCATCGGTGCTCTCTGGGAAACCGGCTTTCTCTCCATCGTTCTCTCCGGCATAACCTCCGGCTCTCTTTTCGTTTCCTCGGAAACTTCCATCAACCGCTGAATCAACTCCGGCTTACGCAATGCCGTAATTCCTTTCAAACCTTTTTCTTTTGCAATCTCGCGCAATTCAACTAATGTTTTTTTTGAAAAATCCATACATTACTTCCTTTCTAATGCTGATACATCTCTCAACCACTCTTAACTAATCCAATCTCATAATTAGGAAATCAAACTCAAACGCCCGAATTTCAGATAATCGAATTTCAAATGATTCTTTACGATAATTCTGAAACCTTATTATAACGAATAAGAAAAGGTTCGTCAAGTAGTGTTTGGGCTAAATTGCACGCTTTTTAAAATTCAATTTTATTTTTTTTCATCAAATCTCTCGCCGTATCCAAAGAATCAACACCGGTTCTGTTTTTAATCGGTGCAAATTCGCGTTCTCTCTCAACCTCAAAAGATAAACAATTGTCCATCATTCGAATCATATCCAGAACAAGAAGTTCAAATTTGTAACCGTTTGGCTCCTCCGGTTTCATCATCTGTCCATCTTCTGCCATATATGGAATCTTTTTCTCCACTACATGAGTCGGCATATATTCATTCATAATCTTTGTCAGCGTTTTTACATTAAACAGATAGTTCAAAATAACACCATAGTTGTATAACAGTCGTCCATTTTCATCTTTGGAATGAATCATTTCATCAGTCATTTCATAATACTCTACAATCGATGGTTTTCCATCCTCTAAACAGAGAACTCCTACTTTTTCATTTGGGTCTGCCTTTGCCACTACCTTTGATCCGCACACACAGCCTGCCTCAATCGTTGCACCAACGAATACCGGGTCAGCCATCTTCTGAAGTACATTATCCACAGAAAATACGTTCAGCCATTCCACGCCAAGTTCATCGATTTTATCCAAAAGACCTGCTTTTGCCAAGGACGAGAACCAACCGCCATTTCCATTTGGTGAAGTTGAAAGTTTTGCTTTACCTTCCATATAAATCTTTCCGTCATAGCTTACTGACGGTGCCATTTCCTGAACAAAAAAGAATACATAATCTTTGTTATAGCCAAAATAATCGTGTTCTTTGAAAAACTGTGTCGTATCGTCATTGTTCTTTTCACTTGTCATGATAAATAACGGAATCCATGCATTCGCTTTTTCTTTCACCTGCATCAAATTATGTATTAACTGTTCAAACAGATATAATTCTTTTGTCACGCCAACATTTAACATTCCTTTTGGCTTATCCAGACCAAGTCTTGTTCCCTGTCCGCCTGCCAAAAGAACCGCACCCACTTTGCAGTCATAAATTGCCTGAAGTCCGATTTCTTCATAATGCTCTCTCTTTGCCGCAATCTCCTCTAATGTCACAGCACCAAGCGGCTCTAATTTTCCTTTTGGTATCTCTTTCACACCGCCCTCAATCAAATTAAGAAGTGACAAATCCAAATCTTCAATCTGTTTCAACAGTGACTTTTTCTCCTCTTCTCCCAATTCCTCAAAATATTGTAATAAATGTTCCTGACCAACAGGCATTAATTTCTGCTTTGCTTCTTCGTAAGTCATCCTTTTTTCTCCTTTCCTTAGCGCCATGGCGCCATCCTATCCTCATTGTACCATTTTCCATAAAAAGTACAAGAGAAACTTATTGTGTTTGCCCTTGAAAAATGATATGATTATTGTTATATGTTTATTGGATTTGTACAAGATAGAATGGAGGATATTATGACACAGAGCGAAAAAGCGTTAAAGCTGCATGAAGAATGGAATGGAAAAATTACAACCACACCAAAGTGTGAGGTAAAATCAAGAGAAGATCTTGCCATTGCCTACACACCGGGTGTTGCAGAACCATGTAAAGTAATTGCAGAGAACAAGGAAGAAGCTTACCGCTATACCATCAAGTCAAATACGGTTGCCGTTGTTTCCGACGGAAGTGCCGTTTTGGGCCTCGGTAACATCGGCGCAGAAGCCGCTATGCCGGTTATGGAAGGAAAAGCTGTTTTATTCAAAGAATTTGGCGGGGTCAATGCTTTCCCAATTTGTTTAGATACACAGGATACCGAAGAAATTATCAAAACCGTAGTCAATATTGCCCCTGCTTTTGGCGGCATTAACTTGGAAGATATTTCCGCACCACGTTGTTTTGAAATCGAAACGCGCTTAAAAGAATTACTTGACATCCCGGTTTTCCACGACGACCAGCACGGAACAGCCATCGTAGTTCTCTCGGGAATCATCAATGCATTAAAAGTAGTGAACAAAGAAAAAGAAGACTGTAAAGTCATTGTAAACGGTGCCGGTTCTGCAGGAATCGCTATCACAAAACTTTTACTCCGCTATGGATTTAAGGATGTAACACTCTGCGATAAATCCGGTATTTTAAGTAAAAACAGTAAGGACTTAAACTGGATGCAGAAAGAAATGATGGAAGTTACCAATTTATCCGGCAAAGAGGGAAGTCTTGCCGATGCCTTTGTCGGCGCTGACATTTTCGTAGGCGTTTCCGCTCCGGGAATCGTAACAGAGGAAATGGTTGCCTCAATGAACCGCGACGGTATTTTGTTTGCCATGGCAAATCCGGTACCGGAAATCATGCCTGACCTTGCAAAAAAGGCCGGTGCAAAAGTGGTTGGAACCGGACGTTCCGATTTCCCAAATCAGGTCAACAATGTAGTAGCTTTCCCTGGTATTTTCAAAGGTGCCCTAGAGGGACGTGCCACACAGATTACCGAAGAAATGAAATTAGCAGCCGCTCTTGCTATCGCATCTTTAGTACCTGTCTCTTATACACATCTCCGAGCCCACGAGACAGGCAGAAATCTCGT